>FLNV01000988.1_pt1 | contig 41573 bp, 28 predicted proteins | sample 1140351 | NCBI WGS metagenome assembly FLNV01 (sample SAMEA3878207, study PRJEB12797) | bioreactor metagenome | biome: Moose rumen | place: Sweden | collected 2011-10
GGGGAAAGGGGAGAGAGGGGGACGGGGGGGGGCGGGGAGAGAGGGAAGGGGAAAGGGGAAAGACCGCTTCGCTAAAAGAGAAAAGACCGCAGGCGGTGCCTGCTCAAAGAGAAAAGCGAATTAGGGATGAGGGATGAGGGATTAGGAAAGGAAGGAAAAAAGATGGAAGGAAGGGCGGGCAATAACATTGCCCTGAAATGGACAAAGAGACGGCAGAGCCGTGTCCAAATCAAATTTGGACGCAATGGAAGAAAGGGACTCGCGCAAGAATGCGCGAGGCATAAACGCTATACCGGTCGCAAAAATGCGACCGAAAGAGACAATGAGAAGCCCCCTTTAGGGGGGGGGAGGGAATGGGGAAACCCCACCCGACCTCCCCTCAAGGGAGGGGAAAGGGGAGAGAGGGAAGGGGAAACCCCACCCGGCCTCCCCTCAAGGGAGGGGAAAGGGGAGAGAGGAAAGGGGAAACCCCACCCGACCTCCCCTCAAGGGAGGGGAAAGGGGAAAGAAGGGGGAAGAGAGGGAAGCCCCCCGGCCCCCTAAAGGGGGAGAGAGGGGGACGGGAGGCGGATTGGGGATGAGTTATTTGGGTTTGATCTTGTCGAAGCCGGAGCCGAAGACACCGCTTACATCCGCAATGGAGACAAGGGCTTCGGGGTCAATGGAATGGACAATACTGAAGACCAGCGAACTCTCGGGTTTACGGACCAAGACAGAAATCACTTTGACCGGTTTCTTGGAATACCATCCCGTGCCGTCCAAGACAGTCACACCGCGATTGACGGTTGTATTGATAGCCGTAGCAATCTCTTCATATTTGGACGAATAGATGAGGAAATGGACCGAACGGTTGATCCTCGCCATGAGCCAGTCCACCGCCACCGTATAAGAAATAGTCATTGCCACGCCATAGAGGACGCGTTTGATTTTTAAGATTTGTAGATTTGAAGATTTGAAGATTTGAAAATCGGTTCCGTCCTGCAACATCGATTCCGGGAGGGGGAGGAAGAAGGCAGAGGCAATAATGAGAATATCGCAAGCCAGCATGATATTGCCGAGCGAGATATTATGATAGTGGTTCACGATCATTGCCACGATATCCGTACCTCCAGACGAGCCGTTCGCCGCCAAGACACATCCCAGCGAGAGTCCGAAGACAAAACCTCCGATGATAGCACCGAGCCACGGGTCCTCAATAATAGGTTCCGGCAAGATAGGAATGACCCTGTACCAGAACGTGATAGCCACCACTCCGACCATCGTCCGGATGGTGAAACGCCAGCCGACAGTGAGTCCCGCAATCAGAAGCAGTATCGCATTGAAAACGAATGTAGTAAGCCACACAGGCACCGCTCCTCCGTATTCTGGGAAGAGCGAGGGGAAGAGTCCTCCTGTGACATAATAAATAGCCGAACATATACCCGTGAGCCCTCCGCCGACGAAAGCGTGCGGCAGAAGTACCCAGTTAACCATAAGCGCCATAGGGGCAATGCCTATGATAATAACCAAGTACTCGAAGACGGTTCTTGCGCGCGATACTTGCGGCGTGTTATGGGGGTTGACTAACTGACTGTAGCGCATACCAATTCACAATTCACAATTCACAATTCACAATTCACAATTAAGAGTTAGCTCGCGCAAAAATGCGCGAGAAGGGAACAACTGTTATTTGCCGTTTGCCATGGGGTCGAAGCCCTGTCCGAAGACACCGCGGACCTGACTCTGGCTGACAAAAGCATTGGGATCAATCGCACGGACAAGCCGGAAAATCGTAGCCGATTCATAAGAACGTGCTATGGTCGTGACAACCTTCATCGGCTGTTTGTTATATCCTCCTTCCGCCTCCAGGAACGTACATCCTCTGTGCGCCTGAGTAATAATAGCTTCCGCTATCTCATCGGGTTTCTGGGTGAAGATCATGAACTGGACGGACTGCCTCATTCTGTTCATCACCCAGTCCACAGCCGTAGAGGACATGAAGGTATAAGTAAGACCGAAGAGGATCTTCTCAATCGCGCCCTGTGTACCCGCAGCCTGGATAGTAGGCAGGAAGAACGCCGAGGAGATAATAGTCATATCCGCCATCAGCAAGACACGTCCCATCGGCAGATGGTGGTACTTATTGACAATCATCGCAATGATATCCGTTCCTCCGGTAGAGCCGTTATTGAGGAAGCAGATACCAAGGAAACAGCCTGTAAACAGTCCCCCGACGACCACTGCCATGAACGAATCGGTAAGGAGAGGTACCGTAGCGATAGGAATGACTTTAAGCCAGATAGTGAGCCACATGACACCCCAAATCGTTTTAAGCGCATATCTCCACCCGACAGTAAGCGCCGCAATGACAAGCAACAGCACATTGATCAACGCGCTGGAGAGCCAGATAGGCACATACGTGTTCGTAGCAAAATAAATGATCTCGCAGAGACCGGTTACTCCTCCTCCGACGATAGCATGCGGGACCAGAAGCTGGTTGACCGTAAGAGCATAAGGAATCGTGCTAATGGCAATCATCAGCAGTTCCTTCAATGTGATCCACGGCAACATACGCCTGTACTGGCGGAGGTGGTTGGAAACCTCACCCAACCTCCCCTCAGGGGAGGAGAATGAAGATGAAACCCCACCCGGCCTCCCCTCAGGGAAGGAGAATTTATTACCGTTCATATTGATTTAGAATTTAGCTACCAGATTGCGATCCCCGAAACCATTATCCACTCTTCCGACCGGGCACCAGAACTTAGTCTGCGCCACCCACTCCGTCGGATATGCCGCCTGTTTGCGGCTATAAGGATGCGTCCATTCATCCGCCACCACTTCGTATTCGGGGTGCGGGGCGTTAAGAAGGACATTATCGTTTTTATCCGCTTTTCCGGACTCGATATCCGCTATCTCTTGGCGGATCTGCAGCAGCACATCGCAGAAACGGTCTATCTCCACGAGCGACTCGCTCTCGGTAGGCTCAACCATCAATGTTCCGTGTACCGGGAAAGAGAGTGTCGGCGCATGATAGCCATAGTCCATCAGACGTTTGGCGATATCCGCCTCGGTAATACCTATTGCGTGGAACTGGCGGCAATCAAGGATCAGTTCGTGCCCTACCCTTCCCGTAGCGCCGGTATAAACAACACCGTACGCCTCTTTGAGCCGCGAAGCCATATAGTTAGCAGAGAGGATAGCCGCAGCCGTAGCATGGCGGAGCCCCTCCGCACCCAGCATAGCGATATATCCCCATGAGATAAGCGCCATATTGGCGTTGCCGTACAGTGCAGCCGAGACGCGGTTCTTATCCTCAGTAGGCAGGCAGTCCGCCATCTCCTCCGTACAGCACACCGCACCGGCACCGGGTCCGCCTCCGCCATGAGGCGAAGCAAAAGACTTATGGAGGTTCAGATGGCATACATCGGCACCGATATAAGCCGGATTGGTCCATCCTATCTGCGCATTCATGTTCGCGCCATCCATATAGACATATCCTCCATTGGCATGCACCGCCTCAATCATAGCTCGGATATCCTGCTCGAAGATACCATGCGTGGAAGGGTACGTGATCATACATCCCGCGAGGATCTCTTTGTTTTCCCCGGCTTTCTGTTTCCAGTCCTGAAGGTCTGTATTGCCCTTCTCGTCGCATTTGACAACACAAGGCACGAATCCAGCCTGAACGCAGGAAGCAGGGTTGGTTCCGTGCGCCGAAGCCGGAATGAGAAGCACCTTGCGGTCTGTCTGCCCTTTGCGGCACAGATATTCGCGAATGACCACAAGACCCGTATATTCGCCTGCCGCTCCGGATGTAGGCTGCAACGTACAAGCGTCAAAGCCGGTGATGGCGCAGAGTTGCTCCTGGAGTTGCTCCATGATTGCTTCATAGCCCGCCACCTGTTCCGCCGGAGCCAAGGGATGAGGCGCCATAGCGGCACCGTAGGTGACAGGAATCATCGCCGCTGCCGGATTCAGTTTCATCGTACAGGATCCCAGAGGAATCATGGATGTAGCCAGACTGATATCCTTGCGGTCCAGACGCTTGAGGTAGCGCATCAGTTCGGTCTCCGTATGATAATGTTTGAAGACCTCCTCCTGCATATAGTCGATGTCGCGCACACGGCTCTCATCGATAGCCCAGAGTCCCTCGAATGCCTCATCCGACTCCTCGTACTGCGGCATGTTATCCGATGCCTCGGCGAAGATCTCAATCAGTTCGTTCATATCATCGATATCGACCGTCTCATCCAGAGCCAGCCCGATCCATCCTGCAGGATCATAATAGAAATTGATATTATGCTCGCCCGCCAGATCGCGCACGCGCTCAATCCATCCTTCTTCGTCACAAGTGATCTTGAGCGTGTCAAAGAACTCCGCATTCTCCTGGTTATAGCCGTACGCCTGAAGCATCTCGCTCAGGTACGCCGCCTTACCATGAATACCTTCTGCGATAGAGCGTATTCCTTCCGCACCGTGATACACGCCGTACATGCCTGCCATCATCGCCGACAGCGCCTCGGCAGTACAGATATTCGAAGTGGCGCGTTCGCGTTTGATATGCTGCTCACGGGTCTGTAGCGCCAGACGGAAAGCGGGATGCTCGTATTTGTCTTTGCTCAGACCGATAATACGTCCCGGCATCTCGCGTTTGTATTCATCGCGTGTAGCCATATATCCGGCAGTAGGTCCTCCGAATCCCATAGGCAGTCCGAAACGCTGCGCCGTGCCGCACATGATATCCGCATCCAGCGGCTTGAGCAACGCCAACGCCATGAGGTCCGCTACAACCGTCACTTTGAGGCCCGCGGCGTGACAATCGTCTATGAAAGCATCGTATTCCTCGATCGAGCCATCGCTGTTAGGCCACTGAACGAGTGCGCCGAAGAAAGAATTATCCGGTTTGAAGTCCGCGTATGACCCTGTGACGATGTCAATGCCTTGTCCCGCAGCCCGCGTACGGAGGACAGACAGCGTATTCGGCCATATCTTCCCGTCCACAAAGACCTTGCGGACATCGGCTTTCACCTGGTCGCGCGAACGGAGGTTCCGCATCATAGTAACAGCCTCTGCCGCAGCCGTAGCCTCATCGAGCAACGAACAGTTAGCCAAAGGAAGACCTGTCAGGTCCGATATCATGGTCTGGAAGACGAAGAGCGCCTCCAGGCGGCCTTGGCTGACCTCCGCCTGATAGGGGGTATAGGAAGTGTACCACACCGGATTCTCCAATATATTGCGTCGGATCACAGCCGGCGTGATAGTACCATACCATCCACGGCCGATATACGAACGCGCCGACACGTTCGCATTCAGCACCGCCTCAGCGATCTCGAGATGCGTTTGCTCGGTAAGCGGCTGCTCCAACTCAATAGGCTCCGGCAACAATATATCCGCCGGCATTGTCTCCTTAATGAGCGCCTCAACCGACTCAGCGCCGATAGCGGCCAACATGTGTTTTTCGTCTTCGGGGGTGAGTCCGATATGACGGGACTCCAAATAATTCTCCTTCATAAAGATTCGTTTATTACAATTTTGCGCTGCAAAATTACTAAAAAAACATGACATACGCAAGAAAAAGAGGCCATAAATACAAAATATGCTAAAAAACATAAATTTATTTGCACATATAAAATAAATGTATTATCTTTGCACCATATTTCGAAACGTACCGAAACGTATGAAACACGAAGAAGATCATTTCGCCCCGTTATGGGAATTAAACCCCATTTGGGATACACTAAGCGGCGCAGAGCGTGAACGTATTAACAGCACGGTTGAGATTGTTCATTATGCAAAGAACGAGATGATTCATTTTGACGGTGAAGAATCGACGCATATGGGCATGTTGCTCAGCGGTAAAGTACGTATTTACAAAGAGGGGATCGGTCAGCGGCAACAGATCATCCGTTTGCTTAAACCATACGATATATACGGCTATCGCGCATGTATCGCAAACGGTGCTTACAACTCCAATGCGAGTGCCTTTGAAGATTGCGTGGTTTACCGTTTGAGCCGCGAAGAGTTTACCCGTCTGGTGCGCGAAAATGGTGCTTTCTGCTATGAAGTAATGCGGATGATGGCGCAGGATCTGGCGATATCGGAGATCCAGACCGTGAATCTGACTCAGAAACATATCCGCGGCCGTCTGGCGGAGAGTCTGTTGCACCTCGTTCATAACTACGGCTATGAGGAGGACGGACGGACCTTAGCCATGTTACTGCCCCGCGAGGATCTGGCGAACATGAGTAATATGACAACCAGCAATGCGATCCGTACGCTCAGCCAGTTTGCGCAAGAAGGCTTGATTGCCATTAACGGACGGCATATCAGTATTCTCAACGAGAAAGAGTTGGCGAGAGTATCCCGTTTAGGATAGCCACCTATAGAAGACCCCTCCCAATTGGAGGGGTCTGTTTTTTAATCCATCATTTTTCCCATATTGGAGGACATCTGCAGCATCTTGTCGTAGTCCTCGGGGCTGAGATCATAGAAATAATAGTTTCTCGGGTCGATCGGCCTGCCCAGATAATGCACTTCGTAGTGCACATGCGGACCAGTGGATTTGCCGGTGTTTCCTACCAGAGCAATGACCTCTCCCCGTTTCACTTTCTGCCCTACTCTGACCTTTATTTTGGAACAATGGGCATAGCGCGTAGCATAATTAAAGCCGTGGTCTATCTCTACCGTCTCGCCGTATCCTTGCCGCCAACCGGCATAGGTAACGACTCCGTTTCCGGTAGCAAAGATATCCGTTCCGACCGGTGCGGAGAAATCCATTCCTTCATGGAAACGCCGTACATGATAGACGGGGTCAACACGCCATCCGTAGCCCGAGGCCATGTGTTTGAGATCTTTGTTCAGCACCGGCTGGATGGCGGGTATATTCTCCATGCGGGTCTCTTGTTTCTTCTCCAGATCCAGAATCTCGTCATAGGACCGTGCCTGAACATACAACTCCTTCTCCAGCACGTCTATTTTGCGCTGCAGATCAGCCGCCAGTTGCGTATTGGTCATGTGCGCCAGAGAATCATAATAATTGATCTGGCGAGTAGCTCCCATGCGTACAGACAGAGGAATCGGCTCCGCTCCGAGGATAGCACGATAGAGGTTGTCATCGCGCTGCGAGAGGTCAGAAAGGACGATCTGCATCTGGTCCACCTGCTTGCTCAGCACCTCCATTTCCGCCGTCAGGTTCTTGTTATACTGCATCAGCGACGCTTCGCGAGGCGAGGGGAAGAAATAGAGAAAAACATAGAAGAAAATAACTCCGAGGCAGATACCTCCGATAATATATCCGCCGGACCTGCGCAGCCAATAGCGCAGACCGTGCTCTATGCGCTCCAGTTGTAGCGTTTCTGGGTTTATACGATACTTCTTCGCCATAAATCTATATCTGTTTGATCATTTATTCTTGGGTCAATTATTTCTTAGCCGCAAGGGAACAATTATTTCTTGTACCAGAAAAAGTACTGGTTCTGTTGCTTTTTTTCCTCGGGCGTACGCGCGACATATATAGGTTCGCGCGTGTAGGGGTCGATTCCGGTGTAAAACATGGTGGTGGAGAGGGTCATGGGCGTAGGCGTGAAATCCTGAACCTGCTCCGGCCGGTAGTGCATTTTTTTCGTTTCCTCCGCCAGCAATGCCATGTCGCGTTTGGTACACCCGGGATGGGAGGAGATGAAATAAGGGATCAGCTGTTGGTTCATTCCCGCTTCCTTGTTGATCCGCAGGAAGAGTTCTCTGAATCGCAGGTAGTTGGTCCAACTCGGTTTCCGCATTATCTTCAGCACATTGTCTGATGAGTGCTCCGGCGCCACTTTGAGCCGTCCGGACACATGGCGGGTGATGAGTTGGCGGGCATAAGGTTCGCTCATCAGGTCATATCGGATCCCCGAACCCACAAAAGCATGTTTTACATACGGCAGTTTGTCCACTGTTTTGTATATATCAAGAATCGGGCCAAAGTCTTGATTGAGGTTCTTGCAAATAGCGGGTTGCAGACAACTGGGACGGGCGCATTTCTCGCATAGAGACCTGTCTTTTCCGTGCATACCGTACATATTCGCCGAAGGTCCTCCCAGATCGGAGATCACGCCATGCCAGTCCGGCAATTGGCTCAACCGCTCGATCTGGCGCAGGATCGACTCCTTGCTACGGCTCACGATCTGTTTGCCTTGGTGGGCGGAGATCGTACAGAACGAGCAACCGCCGAAACAACCGCGGTGCATACACACCGACCATTTGATCATTTCGTAGGCAGGGATATGCTTGTCCTTGTATTTCGGGTGCGGTGTGTATGTATATGGCAGGTCATAGATCGCATCCAACTGCTCGGTCGTGATCGGCGGATAAGAAGGATTGACTACCACCCATTGTCTGCCCACCGTCTGAACGAGTGTCGTTTGGTAAATCTTATTGGACTCTATCTCTATCAGCCGGAAATTCTCCGCATGTTTGCGCTTGTCCCGCAAAGCCTCCTCGTGACCGGACAGCATAATAGCCTCAGCCGGAATCTCACTTTTTTCGGATGTCAGGTAGGCTGTCTGCGGAACATCATGAATAGAAATTCTTCCGGATTCCGACATCCGACTTTCTATTTTCTTTGCGATCTCTGTCATCGCCTGCTCCCCCATGCCATATACGAGGAGGTCGGCGCCGCTGTCCACGAGGATAGAGGGCATCAGTTTGTCTTGCCAGTAGTCGTAATGGGTCAAGCGGCGCATGGAGGCTTCTATTCCTCCTATCACAATCGGCACATCGGGATAGAGTTGCTTCAAAATCCGGCAGTACGTGATCGTACAATAATCCGGTCTTGCGCCGGGTCGCCCTTCGGGCGTATAGGCGTCGTCGGATCGCTTGCGTTTGGCGGCAGTGTAATGATTGACCATTGAATCCATTGAGCCTGCCGAAACAGCAAAATAGAGTCTCGGACGTCCGAACTTCTTGAAATCCCTGAAATCCCCATGCCAGTCCGGTTGCGGTACAATCGCTACGCGGTAGCCGGCAGCCTCCAGTACCCGCCCTAATACCGCTGCACCGAAAGAAGGGTGATCGATATACGCATCGCCGGTGAAGAAGACAATGTCCACTTCATCCCAGCCGCGCAAATCCGTCTCTTTACGGGTTGTAGGCAGATATTTCAAAAGGTCAGCCATCAGCTATCAGTCGATTTGAAGATCCAGTTTTTCTTTCAATTCCGCCAGCGCAGGGTTCGTCTCCGCCATGATGGCGTATTTCTCCTCTGCCGTATAGGCCAGTTGCTCTCGGTTGTACTCCGCCAGCACAAGGCGGATATTAAGTTCCCTGTTATGCAGCGTACGCCTCAGTTGGGTCAGAAGGGTTGGCATGGCGCTCCGCATCTGGTCCAGTTGCCAAGGGTTCGGCATGGCTATCTCAGCCGTTGTTTCCTCCACCAGGGAAGGGATATAGTTCTCTATCAGTTGTTTCAGACGCAGTTCCTCATTGTGGGTTGTTGCCAGACCAACCCACGCGTCTCTGAGTTGGTCAGCTGTAAAAGGGCGGTTAGGCTCCTCCTCTTGCGGTTGGGACTGTTGGGGTGCCTGCGGCGCTTCTTCCGCTTTCGGCTTGGGACCGAGTCCGAGACCTATCTTAGGCATTTTGGGGATAGAGGGAGCTGCGGGCTTGGGAGCTGCCGAAGTGTCCTGTTTGGGAGGAACGGTCGGAGCAGCAGGTTTCTCATCCTGCTTGGGCTGCGGAGCCGGAGATGCCGGTTTCGCCTCCGGCTTGGGTTCCGGACCTGGCTGCGGAGCCGGAATATTTTGCGGCACTCCGAGCTGGCATAGTTTGACGAGCGCTAACTCTACCGTCAGACGTTTGTTGCGTGCCGTGCGATAATTGATATCACATGTGTTGAGGATATCCAATGCCTGGAAGAGCCAGAGCGGCGGGCATAACTGCGCCTGCTGCGCATAACGCTGACGGATAGCGTCGCTGGTCTCCAGCAGTTGTACCGTCTGCGGATCTTTGCTTACCAATACATCCCGCAGGTGCTGGGCAAAACCCGTTACGAAATGACCGGCGTCAAAACCATGGTTCAGCACCTCATTCAGCAACAACAATGCCTTTGCTACATCATGACTAAGCGCATTCTCCACCAGACTGAAATAATAGTCCGCATTGAGCACATTGAGCACTTCAATGGTACGTTCGTAGGTGATGTTATTCCCGCAGAAAGCCACCAGTTGATCGAAGATCGAGAGCGCATCCCGCATTCCTCCGTCCGCTTTCTGAGCCACTACATTCAGTGCCTCCTCGCTTGCCGTAACGCCTTCTTTTGCTGCCAGAGATTTGAGATAGGCGATGATATCAGGTACAGTAATACGGTTAAAATCATATACTTGACAACGGCTCAGGATCGTCGGCAGAACCTTGTGTTTCTCCGTTGTGGCAAGAATAAAGATGGCATATGAGGGCGGTTCCTCCAAGGTCTTAAGCAAGGCATTGAATGCCGCTGTAGAAAGCATGTGTACCTCATCAATGATATACACCGAGTACTTCCCTATCTGCGGCGGGATACGCACCTGGTCGATGATGGACTTGATGTCCTCCACCGAGTTATTGGATGCCGCATCCAGCTCGTGGATATTAAAGGACCGTTGCTCATTGAACGCACGGCAGGACTCGCATTCGTTACATGCGTCGAAGCCGTTCTGCGGGTTCAGGCAGTTGATCGTTTTGGCGAAGATACGGGCGCAAGTGGTTTTACCCACTCCTCGCGGACCGCAAAACAGATAGGCATGCGCCAGATGCCCCTGACGAATGGCGTTCTGCAATGTCTGCGTGAGAGCTTGCTGCCCCACTACGGTCTCAAAGGTCTGAGGCCTGTACTTGCGCGCGGAAACAATGTAATTCTCCATATATGTTATTGTTTATATGCTATGCTATAGATATATTTCTCTTTTTCAATGGTCTCCAGCCGGTATGCTTTGTTCTCTGGCAGAAGCGATTGCAGTTGTTCGAACGATACGATTCCTATGCCTTCCGCTTTCACGACCGCTTCTTTCTGGGTCCATAGACGGATAAAAGCTCTGTCACGCTCCTTCGCTTCATGGATTAGGCGCTGTTCCTCCTCATTCATCGTTCGTTCGATCAGGTCTGAATCCGCATGCCGGATGGATTCTACGTCTATCCCTATCGGTTTTTCATCCACTGCCACCGCGATTGCAGCCTTGCAGTGCGAGATCGAAAAATACGGTCCGGACGGAAGAAAGGGTTTTCCGTGCCCGTTGTATGTCCATGTCCAATTCCCGGTAAGATTTTTCTGCTGGTTTTCTGCAGGTTTTATGCAGGCTTTAAGCTGTTCCCGCCACATGATCCAACTCTTCAGGCTGCAAAATCGTCCAAGGGTATGTCTGTATCGCAATGCCTGCTCGCGCCGTTGGTCGGAAACAAGAGGCAGCATTTTCTCCACCGCACTGTCCGTACACTCCTCCATCCTGTCAAAGATAGCAACCTTCATCCTTTCACCTTTCACCTTTCACCTTTTACCTTCATCCTTCCTGGCGTGTACTTTCCAATACACCACCGGCAGGATCGTTACCGTCAGAGGCAGCGTAAATATCGTACCGAAGCATATCACTACTCCCATCGGCATCCACAGGCTGGTAGCTGCAATGATCATGGGCAGCACTCCGAGCGCGGTAGTGGCGGAAGTCAGGAACACAGGCCGCATACGCCGCAAGCCTGCCTGATAAGCCGCCTCGCGATAGGAGAGGTGTTTGTATTTGCGCGCATCCTCCGCGTATTCGTACATCATAATCGCGTTGCGCACAATAATACCTATCAGACTCACGATACCCAGCACCGCCGTGATGGATATATCCAGCCGGAAAAGCCATAGTCCGGTCATTGAGCCGAAGAGGCACAAGATAGCGCTGGAGAGGGTCAGCAACGCCAGACCGATCTTGCCGAAATGATAGAGCAACAGAACCAGCATCACAGCCAGAGCTGCCACTACCGACCAAAGAATCTGCGGAATCATAATATCGTTGATCTCTGTCAGACCGCCGGGCTTGATACTTATCCCTTCCGGCAGGTCGGTGATATGCGTCTCAATCCATTCCTTCACTTTTTTCTCCGCGGACACCTGGCTCGTTGCGCCTCGCAGGTCCGCCCCTATAGTAATCGTCCGCACGGCATTGCGGCGCTCCAGAGAGGTATGATGCCAGTAGGGCTCGAGAGAAGCCACCTGCCGTAGCGGCACCCATACTCCGGGGAGAGCGGTAGGCACTTGTATAGCCCCTAAATCCTGAGCATCCATGCCTTCGGCATCTTTGGTATAAAGCACTACAGGCACGCCGTATGATCCTTCGTAGAGCGTTGTTATAGTTGCTCCTTGAGTAGCCTCCCGCAGATAGAGCGACAGCATCGTCTGGGTTACCCCAAGCCGCGTTGCTTCGTCTGCTTTGAGCACGATACGAGTCGATGCGGCTGTATTATTATAATCCGTATGCACCCATTGCAACTCCGGCATAGAGATCATGAACTGCATGATCGAATCGGCATAGACCGCCATCTCGTCCCATCGGTCACCGCGTATCCGCACTTCGAGCGGGTTCTTCACAGCCTGGTAGTCCAGTTGCTTGAAACGCGCGTAAGCATTCGGAAAATAATTCTCGTATTGTCCTGTGTATTCCTGCAGCACTTGTGCTGTCGCCTTGCCTGACTTCGTATTGACGATCAACTGCGCGTAGTTCGGCGCAGGGGTCTGCGGCGTATAGGTGGCATGGAACCGCGGTGAGGCTTGACCTATAAACGCGGTCACGCTCTCCACTCTTTCGTCGCGCCGCAATATGTTCGCTAACGAGTCTGCCACGGCGGCACTCTCTTCCGGTGTCGCGCCGTCATATAAATGGATCTCTACCGCAAAAAACTCCCGCTCCGCTTTGGGCAGCAGCTGAAGGTTCAGCTGGAACAACAGGAGACAGACACCTATCGCCGTAGCGCCGATAAGCATTGTCCATACAATCACCGGATAGTTGAAACAGGCCTCCAGGCCTTTCTTATACGCCCCTTGCAGCCAGTTAAAGAACTTGTTCTGCACCCGTTCCACAAAATTCAGTTCCTCGGGTTTGCGCACGCGGATATAGCGGAAAGAGAGATACGGCGTCACCCATGTAGCATAGAAGATACTTGCTACTAAAGCAAATAGCACCGCCCATGGGAACAATTGAACGAACTCACCCAGAGGTCCGGTAATGATACGTGTCATGGGGAAGAACATGCCGCTGATCGCCATCGTGGCAAGCGACATAGGCACAAAAAGCAAGGACGTACTCACATTGGCTGCGTACCACCGCGAATGGCCTTTGTCCAGATAGTTGGTGTACCCGTCTATAACGATCACCGAGTCGTCAACTATCATTCCTAACACGAAGATCAGTGCCGCCAAAGTGACCGTATTCAGTTCTATTCCTGTGATGTACATTAGACCGATGCAGATCGCGGTACATACGGGCAGACCCGTCGCCGCCACCAGAGCCGTCCGGAGCGGGAAGAGCATTAGCATCACTGCTATTACCACCAAGATAGAGATCACGATATCCCGGAGGAACGAAATAACCGAGTCGTTCACAACTTTGGGTTGGTCGGTGATCCGGTGGAACTGTATGTCCGGTGGCAGGAGAGCAGCTGCCTCCGCTAACTGGCGGTCCACCTCGCGGCCGAAAGCCACGATATTATTGCCGGGCACCATCTCCAGATTCAGGATCAGGCACGGCGCGCCGTTGAACTCCACGAACTGTTTTGCCTTTGGGTACTTCCGCTCGATAGAAGCTATGTCTTTGAGACGTATAGTAGCGCCTGTCACAGGGTCAGACCACACGATCTGCTCCTGCATCTCGTATTCCGACTGGTAAGGGATCACGACTTGCAATCCTCCTTGTCTGTCGCTCTCGCCGCCTACTGTACGCAGACCCTGCAGCGCCATCTGGGCTTGCAGCGCCGTCGGGTTGATACCGTATTGGGAGAGCCGCTCGGTGTCTATGGTGATTGCTATCTCTTCTTTCTGCTGACCCATGATCCGCAGTTTGCCCATTTCGGGAATAGTGCGTAACTGGGAGCATATCTTTTGGGCATACTCTTCCAGCTCGCGCGGGCTGCGTTCGGGACTTTCTACGGCGATCAACAGCGATGAGGTATTGCCGAAATCGTCGATCAGTACGGTCTGCAGCACGCCGGCAGGCATCCGCGTCTTCTGGAGCACGGGCAGGCCGGCGCGGATCTTGTTCCAGGCCTTGTCATTGTCCAGCACGTCCATACGAAGCATCACATAAAGATAGGCTATCCCGTCCTCGCTGTTGCTGAATGTCAGTTCCTTGTCTACCGCTTCGAACGAATTGATATAGTCCTCCAGAGGAATGGTCACTTGCTGCTCCACCTCTTCCGCCGTTGCACCGGGATAAAGCGCCACAAGGAGACCCTGCCGCATGGTGAATTGCGGGAACTCGTCCTTGTTCATCTTGGGAAGCGACCATATGCCAAATGCCATCAGCCCCAAGAAGAGAGCCATCACTAATCCGTGATGCCTCATCGCCCCTGATATGTGCTTTTGCGTCTTCAAATCCTCAAATTACAAACCACAAATTACAAATTACAAACTACAGACCACCTTGCACCCCGTGTATAGTTTCTGGTATCCCTCTGTGATCAATGTGTCTCCCGGTTGTAGTCCTTCACTTATCTGCACGCCGTCGGCTTGATAGCCTCCGCTTACGATGGAACGCCGCACTGCCTCGCCGTTCTCTACCACCCAGACGGTCGGACCTTCCGGTTTAAGCAGCACGCATTTGGCAGGAATCACTATCGCTGCTTTGGACGTTTGGTTTTCAGCTTTCGACTCTACGCTCACGATTCCTACCATTCCGCTCATCAGCACCTCGGCGCCCCCTTGGATACGGGCGATGACATCGTAAGTGTGCGTCAGGGCATTGGCGGTCATGTTACGCTCGGTGATGGTGATCGGAAGTACGGTATCCGCTGCGCTGCATTCCACTTCGCCTATTGCGGATAGATTCTTGACCTCTGCCTCAGGCACGGAAAAACGCACGGAGAAACCGGACACATCAAGCAGCGTGCATAGTCTGGTGCCGGGAATGATTGTCTGGCCGCGTTGCACGTCCAAGCCGCTCACTATTCCTTCGCACGGAGCAACGAGCGTACATTCGTTCAACTGTTGTTTGGCGGCGGCATAGAGCGATTTAGCCTGCGTCAACTGGCTTTCTATCTCTACCATCTTCTGGTCCGAGACAACCCCTTTGGCATGCACCTTGCTCACGCGGTCATAGCCGTCCTGAGCATGTTTGAGCGAAGCCTCTGCAGACCGAAAGGCATTGACTGCCTGCGTGTTGTCGATCGCTAATATCTTCTGCCCTGCTTTCACACGCTCGCCGTTCTTCACTTCGATGGCGATAACCCGTCCTGCGCTCTGCAAACTGAGCGGAGTCTCGCACGCAGGCTCTATCGAACCTACATAGCGGGAGAAGGACGAAGCCTCCTGGGGCTCGATCACCGTTGTCTTTACTTTCATCGGCTGGGCTTCTTCATGCGCCTCTTTATGCCGGATGCAACCAAGCAAAACAAGACCGATTGCTGCTATTAAATAATACTTTTTCATCCTTTCACTTTTCACCTTTCACCTTCCCCCATTCTATCGTCAGATACATAGCACGCGCGACGAGGTGCGCGAAATAGCCAATGTATAATGCCTGCGGACCTACGAAGCGGTACGTAGCTGCATAACCGGCCACAAAACCGATCGCTGCCCAGATCATGGAATTGCGGATCTGTTTGCCGGCGGTAGCTCCTACATACACACCGTCCCACATGAAAGCAAGCGTGCTGATAATAGGCATAGCTATGAGCCATCCAATATATTTGGCAGAGGCATTCAGCACCTCTGCATCATTCGTCAGGAGAGCGATAGACCCTTTTCCGAAGAAACCGTATATCGCAGTAAAGACCGCTCCTACTGCCAAAGCCCACAAGAAGAGCGCGCGCACTACGGCGTTTAACTTCTCTCCCTCTCTTGGGGAAGAGGCCGGGGAGAGGCTCTTCCCCCACTCTTTCCCCACCAGTGCCTCACCGGCATAGGCAAAGCCGTCCACGAAGAAGGAGAAGAACATGAATAGTTTCATCAGGATACTGCTTACCGCCAGTTCCGTGTCGCCATAACGACTTGCCAGGGAGGTATATCCTACATACACTACCATAAAGCATAACGAACGGATTAACAAATTGCCGTTCAGTGCCATCATGCGCCGTATTTCCGGCCATTTCATGGCAGCCCGCCACTTGTCGAAGTCTCGGAATACAGAAATGTCGAAATACCGGGTTAGCAAGATTCCGCTTGCCAGAACCAGACCGCTGTATTGTGCAATTAGGGTGCCCCATGCTACGCCGATGACTCCCAGCGGAGTATAGACGGCAAGGCAATAACTGGCTATCATATTCACTACGTTTACCAGTATATCTACCGCCATAGGGCTTTTCGTGTCCTGCATGCCGATGAACCAGCCTTTGCAGGTAAAGAGGGAGAGTGTGGCGGGAGCCGCCCATATGCGGACATAGAAATACTCCCGTGCTACGGAAGCCACTTCTTCGGAACAAGGCACTACAGCCAGAACCGCCGTGACAAAAAGCCACTGTATCGCCCAGATCGCCAAAGCCGCCGTTAGCGCTATGGTTAGACTCTGGGTCAGTATCTTCCTGCATTCGTCGGGTATCTTGGTACTTAGTACTTGGTCCCTTTGTCCCTTCCCGTAAGCCTGCGCCGTCAAACCGCTCGTGCCTATTCTGAGAAAGCCGAAGTTCCAATAAAGCAGATCAAAGAGCATTGTACCGATTGCGATACCGCCGATAGCGGTCGCATCGCTCAGGTGTCCCACAATAGCGGTATCCACAATGCCCACGAGAGGGATTGTAATATTCGCCAGAATACTGGGAACAGCCAGCCGCAATATCTCTTTGTTCACACTCGTCATTACGTAATTACGGGATTACGTCAAAGGAACAATAAAATCATTAGTTGTCCGGTCAGCACGCGTAGGAACATCGTCAGCGGATAGACCGTTGAATAGGCCACCGCTGCGCGGTCATTCGCCGAACTCTGGGACGTAGCGTACGCCAGTGCCGGAGGATCGGTCGTCGAGCCTGCGATAAGTCCCATGAGCGTGAAATAGTCCAACTTCATCCATTTGCGTCCTACTATACCTATCAATAGCAGAGGCAGCAGCGTGATGAGCACGCCGTAACCGATCCATACATAACCGCCGCCGATGAGGGTCGGGATAAAACTCTTGCCTGCGCCGAAACCGACCGACGCAAGGAAGAGCGAGATACCGATCTCGCGGATCATGAGGTTCGCCGAAGTGGTGGTGTAGGTCACCAGATGCCATTTGGTACCGAATGCGCCCATGAGGATTGCAATAATCAGCGAACCGCCCGCTATACCTAATTTGAACGGCTGCGACAATCCCGGTAGCGCGAAAGGAATAGATCCTAATGCCACGCCTAAGATAATTCCGAAGAACAGGGACGCCAAGTTCGGCGCATCCAGTTTCTTGGTGGAGTTACCAAACGCTTTGGCTATCTTGTCCACAGCCTCCTTCTCGCCTACTACGGTCAGACGGTCGCCCAACTGGAGCCGCAGATCCGGCGTTGCCAGCAGTTCGATACCGGCGCGGCGGACACGCGTGATAGTGATGTGGAAGGCGTCACGCACCTTCAGATCGCATATCTGTTTGCCGTTTATCTTGTCCTTGGTGACCACGATATGCTGGCTCACCAGGTGAATATTCTTCTCTTGTTCCTCCCATTTGATATCGGTCAGTTCGCCGAGCAGCAGCACAGTGCGCTCGTTCTTCTTGTCCGTCACGAGCCGCACTTGGTCGCCTACGTGCAGCAATGTCTCCGCATCGGGCATGAACTCATTGCCCTCCTTGTCCAGCACGCGGCTGACAACTATCGTCACATGGGTCAGCAGACTTAGGTCGCGCACATGCAGACCGTCGATCTGCGGGTTCGTCAGTTTCATGTCATAATGCTCCACTTGCTGAACCTCGCCTTTCTCCGCTTTCACCTGCTCTTCCTCTTTGTCCATCTTGATGCGGAACACCCAACGGATAACGAGCATGGAGAACAGGATTCCCACTACACCCAGTGGGTATGCCATCGCATAGCCGGACGCGATATCGGGATTTGACATTCCGGTCAGGTCCTGGAATGTCTGCTGGGCTGCACCCAGACCCGGCGTGTTCGTCACTGCTCCAAAGAGCACACCGGTCATCGTAGCGATATCCGTACCGCTCAGCAGATGAATGACGTACGCCGTAACACAGCTTAATACCACTATACTTGCCGCCAGCATATTCAGGCGCAGACCGCCTTTGCCGAACGACGAAAAGAAACCCGGTCCCACCTGTAAGCCTATCGAATAGACAAACAGGATGAGACCCAGGTCTTTTGCAAACGATTCCACCTGCGGATCAAGCGTCATGCCGAAATGGCTGCACGCAATCGCGCAGAATAGAATCCAGGTGATCCCGAGGGTTATTCCCTTGAACTTGAGTTTCGCGCCCAAGAAAATACCCACGGCGATCGCCAATGCCAGCACAAAAATAGAATGTGCTATGCCTGTACCAAAAAATAAACTACTAAACCAATCCATTATTTATAATTCAACCCTTATAATTCAGCACCCAGTACATTGAACTCCTTGCCGTCGCGAACGATCACAACCTGTCCGTCGCGGATGATTTTCATTGCCTTTTGACTACAGGCGCAGTTATCGATATCTTCTGTATCTGCCTGCTGGTCAGGAGCACCGAATCCGCCGCGGCGATTCGCTTTACGAACGATGATACCGGAATCTTCCGGGAAGACTTCGTTTTTCAGTTGCGAGCCAAGCATCAACTCCGCATTACCGTTCAGAGCCTCTACCAGGTAGATAGCGTCATCTTCGATATTTTGCAAGTCACATACTACCTGACGGGCATCGTCGAGGGCTGTTTGAGTCCAGTCTCCGAGGGTATATTCCATCGTAATTGCAGCAGCTTGGTCTGCGCTCAGTACAGTCTCAATATTCTGCGTAGCATTGCCGTTCTTCTCATCAACAAAGGTAACTACATTGCTAGCAGGAGTCAAAACGGTACCATCAGCGAGGTGAGTGTTATACTCGCCGAACTTAGGCCAAGCGTTGGCGTTCATCAGTTTCATCGTCCAGCGTGCGATGTCTCCGCTCTCGAAGGTAAAATCACCTGCACTATAGTCCACCAGCGTGTTCAGGAATGTCGTTGTCGGAGTGTTATTCCATGCGCGTCCGAACGATACTACCGGACACTCACTCTTCACCGTACAACTCTCGAATACATATCCCTTGTCGCTTGCCGGACCGTTGTTCGCCGTCAGTGCGTCACTGCCGCTTCCGGCTTTGTTGCGCTTCTCGGCATAGAGCAGCGTGTTCTTGAAATAAACGCTACCGTCACCGCAGATGAAGTCGACCGTACCGTGGATCTCGCAATCGCGGAAATATTTCACAGCTCCCTGCAGGTTGCTATAATACGTATCCTGATAAGAGAGCAGCCGTACGTTCTTGCATATCGTCTTCGTTCCCTGATCCCACAAAGCTACAGCGCGACCGTTATCGTTCTTGTAATAATCCAGCGCGTTCTGGATCGTCAGATCCTGGAGGTAGGTACCTTCAACGTTCTTGTTGATCTTGATCGTAGCAGTCTGGTCGATAGACTCCTTGCGATAGTCCGGAGCGTTTTTGATGATCGTTCCTTCCATGGATTGACCGATGATGGAAATATTGTTTTTGCTGATCGTGGTCAGTACGGTTTCGCCAAGGTCGTAGGTACCGTTCGGGAGGAAGATCTTGTCACCGCTTTGAGCCTGTACCAACGCCATCAGGAACGATGCTACGTCGCCTGCCGGAACGATGAAATAGCCCGTTGCTTCATCCTTAGTCAGGAAATCGAGCACGTTATAAACCACTACTTTGTGGATATATTGTTTAGCCGTCCAGTTGATGGTGAGCCATCCTGCTTCACCGGTGTATTGAGCGGAGAGCTCCGCGCCATCCGGAGTCTCGTTCTTCACCACGGGATAGGTAGCGAGTTGCTGTTCACCGGCCATCACGTTCACGTCACCGCTCTCCGAATACTTGCAGAGGGTCACAACCACTACGGCATTACCGGCTACTTGGACGCGGATTGAACCGTCTGCTGCGAAATACCAGCCGTGTGTACCGTCATGGAACGCACCTCCGTTTGTCTCTACCGTCTCATGATCCTCCGGATAGAAGATAGCCGAAGCGAAATCATAAGTCTGAACCGATCCTATGGTAACTACCTCAATCGGAGTCACTTTCGCCTGAATGGTGGTATTACCGTTAATCAGGTCACCAATAGCGGCTTTCTTGCCGCTGGTATAGAACCATCCACGGAAAGCAGAACCTTCGGCAATCTCCGGCAGTACACTCGCTTCCGGCAACATGCCTAACGTAGCACCCTCGTATGTCTCTTGACGAGCGATCTCTGCGCCGTTCTGATCCTTAAAGATGATCTCACAAGGCATGATATCGGTTGCTTCGGCGAAGAAATACGGCACATAGGTATTGCCTGCCAGTTCGAAGGTCAGCGTAGCTGCTTCGCCGGTATAAACATAGATTACGTTCTGTGCGAAATTGCCGGCTGTCTCGCCGCAAGCTGCATTGTTGTTTACGGTTGCGAAATCAACACCGTCTTTCTTTACGTTGATCGGCGTACCGCTATATTGGCAGGCGCCGATGGTAAATTTAACCGGACCGTCAACAGGCACGGTGATAGAACCGCCGAAAATACCGTGCTGGCCGCCGTTATAGGCTGTTCCTGCTACGCTCACGCCTGCAGGCAGTTCACCGGAAGCCGGCAGCAGCACCTGATAAGGATCATCGCGGAACTCAATTTTGAAATCCACGAACGTGCGGGCTACATCTTCTACGAACTGAATCTTCTGAAGCGCGGTCTCTACGTTCACACCGCGGCAGAGGTAGATATCATTCTGTTCTGCGGTCAGTTCGATGACTTGGGTGCCATATTCCGTTTGATTTCCGGTAGTAGCAATCTTGGTCTCGCCTTTAGCGGGCGTCTTACCATCTTCACCCCAGGTAGCACTCCAAACATCCACGCAGGTGGCGTTCGAACCACTACGAGGACCAAAACTGAGTTTGAGTTTACCGGCAACGGCTGCTTTCTTAAACGCGCAATAGCCACTGCTATTTAACTTGATACCTTTCAATCCGTTATTGGTTCCGGCGGCATCATTCACGGAGTTATTGTAATATAACTTAGCATCGGGATTGCCCGCCATCACTACCGGGCTACTGGTCGGACCAGCTTCCGTAAAATCCCACAGCAGGTCATTCTCCCCTGCCCACATGGCTACGCTCATCAGAGCAGCCGCCATTACTGTAAAAATCTTTTTCATTGCTTTCGACTTTCGGCTTTTGACTTTCGACTTTTGACTTTACCCGTTCTTTCTTTTCTCCAGCTGTCCTTCTAGCGCGGCGAGGCATGCGTCAATACCTTCCTCAAAACTGTCAGCAGTCTTCTCGGCGAACAGACCTGCAATGCGGATCTTCACCTCTTTGTTGGCGTTGGTCTGCGGCTTGATCACACTCATTCGGATCTCAACCTTGTCATCTGCATTCAGGTGACGCTCAAAACGATTCATTTTCTTCTCGATAAACTGTTCGAGTTTCTCTGCCATCTCGAAATTTACGGCATTGATTGTTACGTTCATAATACTTTTTATTTTAAAGGTTAAACAATTTATTGCCAATTCACAATTTACAATTCGTAATTTGTAATTCGTAATTCGTAAAGGGCTTTCAGCCTTCGACTTTCTGCTTTCGACAGGCTCTGTCCCGTTTTGACTTTCGACTAATTTCGGTGCAAAGATACAACAATTTTTTCACATACGCAAGAATTTAATATTTTTTATTAAATTTCTTGTCCCAACAGCCCCAATTCCCCTCCCCATCCCCCTTCCTTTGTCCTTCTCCTTTGTCCTTTGTACATTGTACTTTGTCCTTCTCCTTTGTCCTTTGTACATTGTACTTTGTCCCTTTGTCACTTTGTCCTTTGTCCCTTTGTCACTTTGTCCTTTGTCCCTTTGTCACTTTACTTCGTCCTTCTCACTCGGAAAGGAGTACAAAACAAGTGCAAACACACACTGTCAGCAGACTGCAAAAGACCAGTCCTAGACTTTGTTATTATAAAAACGCTATAACTATTTATATTTCTGTTAGTTACGAAGACAGCAAAAAGTAGCAAAATCCGCCGTTTTTGCGGTTTCATTTGCCTTTTTCACACAATTTTCAGTCGGTATCGTGTGGCATTGATTCGCAACTCCGTGTCTAAAAAAATGACACAAAAGTTGCGTATGTCATATTTTTGTTGTAATTTTGTAAGCGGAATTTGAAACTGGGAATAAAATGAACGGATTTCAAGATTATTTGAAGCGGTTGCCGGGCGAAGAAAAAGCGAACACCCTCACCCATATAATACCGTTTATAGCCACGATAGCAATATCAGCTCCGATGATATCGCTGGCTTCGTGTTCGCAGCGCCTGTCTCCGCGTTTTCAGGTTCTCGGCACTGTCCTTTTCATAGCCGGTATGCTGTTGATGTACGGTTCGTCCACCCTATACCACGCCGTAACAGAGCCGGTATGCAAAGCGCGGCTGAGAATCCTGGATCATATTGCTATCTATGCCATGATAGCCGGTTCATACTCGCTCATATGTATCTCCGTGGTAGGCGGATGGATGGGATGGAGTCTGTTTATCTTCCTTTGGGCTTGCGTTATTGCCGGCACGATCGGCAAATTCATCGCGTTAGGCAAACATCCGCGCCTTTCGCTGGCGTTGTATCTGGCGATGGGATGGGTAGCGTTACTGATAATATACCCTATGTGGCAAGGCATGACGCACGCTGCGTTTTTCTGGATAATTGCGGAAGGAGTATTCTATACCATCGGTTCGTATTTCTTCAAAAAAGACGAAGAGCACGACTACTATCATGCCATATGGCATGTGTTCATCGTGCTCGGTTCGTTTTCCCACAGTATAGCTACGTGGCTTATTCTACGCGTAGGAATGTAATCCTCCGAGAAGGTAAGAGACACCGAAATAGGTGAATAACACAAAGAAGAAGTTTATCACGGAAATGATATGATAGACTATTTGTGATTTGTGTTTTGCAATATGCAGTTTGGGAATTATCAGCGGCCAGTGGAGCTGGCATGCATAAACAAGCATTGTAATGAGTGCCCATGTCTCTTTGGGATCCCATCCCCAGTAGCGTCCCCATGACAGATTCGCCCATACCGCACCGATAAAGATACCGGTGGTAAGGCAGAAAAGCGCGGGATACAGAAACAACTGGGATAACTTCTGTAATCTTTGACCGGAGATTTGCAGCCTGTCCTTCCTGGCTCCGGTTGCTTTGCGCTCTGCCACGCTCATACAGATACCTATGATACCGTTGATCATAATGATTGCAAAAAGCGTGTATGCCAGCATGATCACAGACACATGGATACCTAATAGCGGCGTTTGCAGAACCGGTTGCAACGGCGGCTTGGGGGTTACCACTTTGGTCATCACCAGCGCCAGAACAACGATAAGCGCAGTAAAAGCGCATACCCCGGCCTTCCCCAAGAAACGGGAGGATGAGGTCAGCTCCTTCCATAGCACGCGGAAATAGGTGTTCTTCTGGAAGAAGAAACCGATCATAGCAATGAGCAGCAAGGCATAGCCTGTATAGGTTATTCCGATTCCCCAAGGGTCATAGTTATAGGCGAGTACCACTCCCATCCGGTCGCTGTCGTAATCGGACTGGCAGAACCGCCAACCGTTGTATTTGAGCGGTTTGTTCATACGGATAGTTCCTTCGTCCACCGGCATATTCTCCCCTTTCGCTTTCGCCATGGTGTACCGGCTTCTGTCCAGTATTCTCAATTCCGTGATATAATCCACGGGGGTCTGTCCGTCTTCTGCAAAGACTATCTGAAAATCCCAAAGGAAGAGCGAGAGGGATTTGCTTTCGGTGAGGGCAGATGGGTTAATAGTGAGCGTCTCAGCTTTGTCGGCGCGCAGATGGATCTCTCCCTGCACGCCCCAGAAATGCGTCACACACGCCCCGATGACAATTGTCATCAGGGCAATGTGCAACAGACCTGAAAACACGTTCCTCCGAACGCGGAAAGGACGTAATAAATCCATATCAGATAGCTTCAATAAAGGCTACGATAGCATCGCGGTCCTCTTTAGGTAAATTATAGAACTGCTGTGTAGGATAATACGCATCGGATTCCTTGCTATACCCATGCCACATGATCGCCTCGATGACATTCCGTGCACGCGTGTCGTGCATACGTGCCTCGTAGATATCTCCCGTGGCCTGGCGGTGCAGACCGCGTCCCCATAACGGAGTGGTACGGCACCAGCCGGTACGGATGTCATTCTCCATATGCAGTTTATGCTGCACCATGTCGGTGTACGGCCATATCTTCTGGTTCGGGTAACGCGGCATTTGGGCTGTGACAGGGAAATTATTCGGGTCACGCACCTCGTCCGGACCGGTGGTCCAGGACGGACGATGGCAGTAATCGCAGCCGATCTGGGTGAAGAGCTCTTTACCACGGAGGACTTGTTTGTCCGTCACGTTACGTGCAGCCGGAACAGCCAGACCGCGGTGCCAAACCATCACTTGTGTGAACTCGTCGTCGCTCATCTCTGCCGGCAGGGTCTTGGAGGTCAGGAACTCTTTGATATTGGCTTCCATGTCCGCCGTGTGCCACTCCGGGTGCTCGTTGTTCGGGTCGATTTGGGCGATATACTCCGCGAAACCATCCTGCACCTCTTTGTCTTTGGACGCATACTCGGCATAAATAGAACCGTTGAGGTCGAGGTAGTGGTATCTGCGGTCGGAACGGGTCACATTGGTGATATTCCAGATAGCGTTAGCGCCTGCCGCATCCATGATCGGTCCGCGCGTAAGGGCATAGGTGAAACGCTTCGGTCCCCATTGCGGGTCCTTGTAATAACCGGTGGTTTGGAAACCGCCGTCCCAGAAAGCAGGATTGAGACCGTTCTTCAGCTTGCCGTCAGCTGCTTCTTTAGCATATTGGTCGATGATGTCTTGATCAGGTATAGCGTCCAGCAAACCGGTTCCATAAACGCCGATGGTGTTCTCCAACAGTACCTTGTATCCCTGGTTCTCCAGCAGACCGTCCGGGTCGCGGTAACCTTGGTTATACACATATACCGCCGTGTTCGGCATCGTCACCTCGGGATAGCGCAGTTCATAGGTCTCTCCGTCCGGGAACGTATTGCCATGCTCGTCGTTGGCGGTAAGCCATTGGACCGTAATCTGGTCCGGATCGAGCGGCGCCTTGAATGGTCTTGCACCAAAGAGCTGCGGCATACCGGCTAACCAAGGTACATATGCCTGGGTGGCAGGATTGATGACCACAAGAAGGGTTCCGTTGCCTTGGTCCTTGGCGTTATAGGTACCTGTAGGAACAGATGTACCGTGCGAATAATTGGGGTGGCAGTGCTGACAGGATGCACGTACATAGACCGGACCCAGACCGTGCTGGCGGCCGCTTGCGTTGGTCACGAAATCTTTCTCCGCGATATTATCGCCCTGGGCGAACATCGTACCCAGTCCGGCGTCGTCTGTAGCCGGCGTAGGCTGGCGGAACGCCATGGAAGAAGTCGTCGTAGTAGTACCCAACTTGCCTCCGGTGTAATACCACTCCGGCATGTCGGTCTCCGGCTTATTGTTCCCTCCCGACTGACAACCTGCCAGCGCAACCGCTGCCAGAGCTATGAATAAAAATTCTTTCTTCATAATAGTTGTTTCTAATGATTCTTTTTATTTAGCCAAGAGCGCCAGTACTTCGTCTTTGAGAAGCCCCTCCAGAACTTTCACTTTGTCCTGAGCTACTCCAACTTTGGCGTCCGTAGCGTTATGCTCGAAATCCTCGATAGCATCAATAGCTGCGATGGCTTCATCAATAGCTTTGCGCACTTTGGTATCCAGTTCTGCATCCTGGCGAGAGACATAATTGGAGATAGCGTAGTCTCCTGTCTGCGCACCGCAATAAGCATGTTGGATAGAACGGATATTGTCCGCGAAGTCGATAGTAGAAGTGCAGCTGTATGGGCTCTCCAGATAATCCGGATCAGCAGCGGTATAAGGGTTGCCTATCTTGAGATCAGCCACCTCTCCGGCAATGTCCGCACAGCCACCGATGATCTCTTCGGCTGCACGCTGATAGGTCACATAGATAGAACCGGCTTTTCCTGCATTGATCATATAGGAACCGTAGTCCTCGCCATAGCTCATCGACTCGCCTTCGCTATCAGTGATAACCTCCTCTTTTGCCTTGCTGATATTGCCTCCCGACCAGCAGTCCTCAAGCAGGATAGCCTGTTGCGCCAAGTCCTCCACGATACCCAGCAGATAGACCGCCTCCGCATGAGTGAGGTTAGCGGCGTGTGTCTTACCCGTTCCGATAGCTCTGCCTTCTTGCAGCTCGCTCTCGAACAACAGGTACTCGGCAGCATGGAAACCCTTGAGGGCATAACCGAGTTTGTCACCTACGTAGGCACCGCCTTCTTCTTCAATCTGCTTCATCTGCGTATCGTTGTTGAGAAGGGCGTTCATAGCGTTAAAATCAAGAGGCCATGAATCGATATGCGGGTCAATATTATGCGCCGCTGCCGGTCCAAAAAGGAACGCTTCGCTCTGCTCCCAATGTTTGCGCATCGCGCGCCACGCCGTGCCGGCTTCCGCCAGCAGCGTGCTGTAATCCTCGCGTGCATCCACTTTGACGAGAATCTGCTGACATTTGTCCAGCAAGACCAAACCTTCGTCTGCCATTGCGCTATAGGTAGCAATGACCGTGTTGTTTACATACGGCGCCATAGCGCGCTCCAGCGCCTCTTCTTTGTCCGATTTAACCTCGGTCGTCTGATTGTTGCATGCAGCCATTCCCATGACACATGCGGCACATAGTGCCAATTTGAAAATCTTTCTCATAATACGTTAATTTGTTGTTAATATGTTTGTTTTTGTCATAGTTGCCAGTCGGTAGTGTTATTCGTCTCTGGTTTGATAGAAGCCGGCATAGACGATGCCTACTGCTATCTGGGGTTCATCGTTGTATAGTTTTCCGCGCGTGCCGTCCGTGCGCGTTCCTTGTTTCAGTATTCCGTACGAGAACTCCGCCTTCACGCCGATTTGTTTGATCGGGAAATAGTTGATTCCGACCGCTGCGCGATGGCGTCCGCACCAAGGGTACATATCGGTCGGTTTGCCGTCGTAGCGGAACATCGAATCGTAGTAATCGTAACGGGCGAAGAGATAGAATTTCTGCTGCTTTTCTTTCAGTTTGGCATTCAGCGAGAAGAAGTCATATCCGGCTTCGATACCTGCTGCGAGTGCGTCCGAAGCCACCCACTGCTGGCTGGAGACACTTCCTTTGCGCATGGCGATATTGTATTGCGTGATAGCCGCAGCGTCGGAGAGATGTCCGTACGTGAAACTGCCTCTCACGATTGCTCCAAAATCATTGTAGGCAAAATCGAACGCCCCGATAGTGACCGTTCCTTTGACATTCTTGTAAGCACTTGCATCCAACTCGACATTCGATTTGGAGAGCGTATTGCGAAACGAGTTGCCGCAGTAACCGCTCAAACTCAACCTTAACCCCTTAACACCGGTGTAATCTACGCGGGCAGCTCCGGCAAACACGTTCGCTAATTTAAATTCATACGGACTTCCTGCACCGGGTTTGATCCAGTTCTTGCGGTTGAAGCGGTCGCTATCCAGTCCCGGCAGGAACATAGCCTGATAGTGCCATCCGTTTTTCGTGGATCCCATGAAAGTAAGCGCCACCTCATGCCATGTAGAAGGAATGATGGTGAAATCGCCTTCGTTACGATAGACGCCGAAATACTCGGTCGATTCATGGTGCGCGTTCAGTCCTCCGACCGGAATAACCTGCATGCCGGCGCGGATAATAGCATACCGGTTGAAGGCTTTTTGAAGCCAGAACTGCTCTAACGCAACCTCTCCTCCCCGTTCAATCTCGGATTCATATTCTCCGCCTTCTTCTTCCTCAATCTCAATGGCACTCTCCGTTCCGCCGTGTTCGAACTCAATCTCGGTGCCTACAGACCATCCTTTACCGAAGTCATATCCCATATAAATGACCACGTGCGGCAAGTCGAACTCACCGTAATGGTCTCCGGCAAAGCGTTGCGGGTTCTGGCCGTAACGAAGGTAGTTATTGGAATAGAAACAATGCTTCGCAGTCACCTCTCCGTATCCACCGATGACGAAGCGGCCACGCGTACGGGCTTTTTGAGGCTTTGCCTCATCAGTAACCATTTGTTGGGATTTTGAAGTGTCTGTATTTTGCGCTACCGATTGCTTTTCCAACCGTTCTACACGCTGAATAAGCGATTGCAGGTCGGCTGCGCTCACCTTAATGGAGTCGTCAGCACGGACACACAACGCACATAAAATCAATGCAATAAATAGAATTGTTTGCTTATACATAATTTTATATGAACCTTACTTCTTTTCACGATGCAAAATTACTTATTTTTCGGGAAACACACAATCACTAAAAATAGTGAATTATCTAAAAAATGGCTCCAGCTATTGCTTATATCACATTTTTTTTGTAATTTTGCAGCGTTTTTAATCAAAAAACGTCATGTACAAAGCTTCAGATAAGATCAGTGATTTGATGTCGCAAGAGGAAGATGCGATACAAATAATCAGCCGTTTCGGGTTGGAGATGGGTGTGGGCGAACAGACCATTCAGGAGGCCTGCGAGACACATGACGTACATACTCCTACATTCCTGGCGGTAGTCAATTATAAGGTATTCAAGCAGCGCGCTCTTCCGGCGGATATTGATATTCCTACGTTGCAGCGATACCTGCATAACGCGCATACCTATTTTCTCGATTTCCGTTTGCCACGGCTGCGCCGCTCGCTCATTGAGGCGATTATTCCCGTTGATCCGACAACCAAGATACCGAGCCTGATTCTGCGGTGCTATGACGAGTTTGTAGAAGAGATACGCACCCATATCGAGCATGAGAACGAAGGTCTGTTTGAGGAACATGAGCATGACGACGAACGTATCACATCCAAGTTGACGGAGATTAAAAACCTGATTATCAAATATTTCCCCTCTTCCTCCACTCCTTCTTCCGGCACATGGGGAACAATAACCTATCCGCTGATAAGCGTCATGTCCGACCTATGGCATACGGAGCAAGATTTTGCGGACCACTGCGCCATAGAGGATGATATCCTGCGTCCGGCTCTTACCCACCACCCTATCCGCAAAGCAAAAACCGGTACCGTCAAACAAGAGACAGAGGAGTTGAGCGACCGCGAACGGGACGTGCTTATTCAGGTGGTGCGCGGATTGAGCAACAAAGAGATTGCCGATGTGCTATGCATATCTATGCATACCGTGGTCACGCACCGCAAACATATCACCCGCAAACTCAATATTCATTCCACAGCCGGACTGACGATCTACGCGATTGTCAACCATCTCATTGATCTCAATAGTCTGGAATAAATCGTCCGAATATTTTTGCCAGCCGGCAAAAAAATGCTATTTTTCTTGCATATGTGCAATTTTTGTTGTAATTTTGTCTCCGGTTTTTAATTAACGATGCATCGTGAAAAGATCGGTTAAAATCACATTGTGGGTTTTCGGCTCCCTTGTTGTGTTGGTTTTCGCTCTTTTTTTGAGCGCTGATATCATCGCCTCGCTGCTGGTGAAGCGAGAAGTAAGCAAGACTTTCGACCGTCTGCCGAACGCAGATGCCATGGTAGGAGGAATATACCTGAACCTCCTCAGCGGTTCCGCTATCGTGAAAGATATCACTTTCTCTACCAACAGCCTCACGCTGGAGGACGAAGAGACCAACGACCGCGCACCGGGCCTGGCGATGCATATTCCTACCCTCTCTATATGGAATATCAATTATGTAGAGTTATTCCGGAAACACCGGCTCTCGATCTTCAAGGTAACGGTTGACGACCCGCAGGTACTGGTCTTTCTGGATGAAGACCATCCGGAATCGATACTCCCTACTTTTCCGAGAGACAGCACGCTGGATAAAGCGCAGTCATGGCTCAAACATCTGGAGATCAGGCATATAGAGATGGATGACCTGTGCGCCCGTATGCGCAGCACTCATTCGCCGCTGCGTCTGGCGACGGACAGTCTGTCGGCGGAATGCCATGACATAGCATATGATTTCACGGATTCCGTCTTCACCTATAACGACTCCGTCTATCAGCTCACGCTGGCGACGGCACAAATAAACCTGCCGGACGGTTTGATGGCAATAGAGGCGCATTCGTTTGCCACGGAGGACCAAGGTCCTCTCGCACTCGGCTACACCCGCATCCGGAACACCGTCACACATAAACAGATGGCGGACCTGGCACAGGAGCCTGTCACATGGCTCGACTTGGAACTGAATAGCCTCTTGACATCGCCGCTCAACCCTATTCGCAAGGTATTGGCACAAGACTGCACGCTGGACTCGGTTCGAGTGGACGTCAAACGGATGCATGTGATACGGGACGAGAGGCTGAAACCCAAGAAACCGTTCGGTACTCCGCAGCAGTTCTTACGCCAAGTGCCTCTGATCTTCCAAATAAACTACGTAGAAGCGCTTGCCCGGAAGATAGATGTGGACTTGTTCACCACCGATGTCAACTGCGGTAAGATGCGTTGCAACAACATCCGCGCATGGCTCACGAATGTCACCAACCGCCCCGGTGCTGTATGGCATAACCGGGTAAAAGCGCCGTTCAGCGGCAAAGGCATGGTGAATGCACACTATGACATACACATGGACAAAGCCTCGTCCTTCGATCTTACGCTGTCGGGAAAAGATCTGGAGTTAGGCGATCTCAACCCCTTCATCCGCCCGCTGGTAGGTGTCACATTCACCTGCCATGTAGATCAGATCGACGCTTCCTACAAGGGAGACCAAAGCGCGGCGCACGGCACGTTCGGTTTCCTCTATCATGGCCTTGACGTACGGGTTCACAAGGAAGATAACATCCCCTATAAGGTCGTTACGAACTATGCGGATTTCTTCACTTCGGTGGCTAACTCGCTTATTCCCAAGAGCAATCCTACCGCCGTGGATATCCATCCCCGCCGATACAGCGTGGAATGGACACGCGACGAATGGAGTCCGTACCCCTTGTATCTGTTCGGTCCGTGCATCGACGGAATCAAGAAGACGATGCTGCCCGGCTTATACGTCCACAAACAGATTTAATATCGGAATATGATTGTATATTTCTCAGGAACAGGCAACAGCCTTGCCATTGCCCGTCAGATAGCGGCTGCCACGGATGATCGTATCATGCCGCTGGTAGAAGCAGTAAAGAAAGACCTTACGGCAGAGCCCCGCATCGGTCTTGTGTATCCTTCTTATGATTTCAATGCGCCGCCTGCCGTGCGCAACTTGGTTCCAAGACTCAGGATCAACGCGCAGGCGTACGTGTACATTATTATTCCTTGTGGTGCACAGGCAGGTAACTCGATCTGGACCATCCGCCGGATGCTGCGCGGGAAAGGGATTGAGGTTTCGTATTCCCACAAGATCCGCGTGCCGGACAACAGCGCTATCGTCTTTGGACGCAATCCGAATGACCAGGTATGGAAATTCACTCGCTTTGCACACCGTCTGGAGTCCATTATATCTGATATTCAAGCCGGACGCAAAGCGCTGCATTTTGCGTGGTGGAGTCCCCTCGCCCGGATCATGGGTACGGAGCGAATGGAGCAATGGATGCTGCGTACCTTCCGCCCAGCGGTGAACGAAGAAAAATGTATCGGCTGCGGCATATGCTCGAGCGTCTGCCCCATGCGGAATATCTCCGTGGACGGGAAAGCCGCTATAGGTCCGCATTGTACCGCTTGTCTGGCTTGCCTTCATGCCTGCCCGCAGCAGGCTGTAGAGGTAGGAGCCAAAACAACGGTCAAAGCCCATCAGTACCGCCATCCGGATATCAAAATAAAAGACCTAACGCTCCGTTAGGCCTTTTACTTTTATTCATACCCCTCTTATTTCGTACCTCCGCCGAGGGCTACGTACAGGTCAATAAGACTGATCAAGCCGTTGTACCTGTTGGTCACATCGGCGAGTTGCGCCTTGAGGTAGTTCTCCTGCGCCGTCAGCACCTCCAGATAGGAGGCTTTGCCTTTCTTCATCAGTTCGCGCGTGCCGTCATACGACTCGCTTTGTATGGTAAGAAGGCGCTGATAGAGCGTGTCCTGCTCTTGTGCGTTGCGGCAACGGAAGAGCGCGTCATTCACCTCGTTTCCGGCGCGTAGCATCGTCTCCACATAGCGGTTGGCAGCCTCTTGTTGCTCCAACTTGGCTATCTTCAGGTTTGCCTGCAGTCTGCCGCCGGCAAAGATAGGCTGTGCCAGCCCCAGCACCGCATTCATCAGCAACTGACCGGGATTAGCCACTATACCTCCGTTGTTGGTCCATCCGATGAGTCCGGATAGAGACAGCGCGGGACAGAATGCCGCTTTCGCCATATTGGTCTGGTAGAATGCAGCCGCTACATTGCGTTCCGCAGCACGGACGTCCGCACGGTTGCTCAGTTGCGCTGCCGGCACGGATTCGAGCGTGAATACTTCAAACTCATAACTCTTCCACGGCGAACGGGCTACCGTGCCGGGTTCTTCGTTCATCAGCAGGCACATGGACAACTCCAACGAATTGATCTGTTCCAGGAGTTGCTTGCGCTGGATCTGCACATTGATCAGCGAGGACTCCATCTGACCGATAGAAGGCGAATAAGCCTGCCCGTTTTTCACCAACACGCGTTGTATCTCCAGCACTTGCTGCCATATAACCTCGGTACTGTCTATGATAACAGCCTGATAATCGAGCAACTGCAGTTGGGTATAGATTCGGGCCATCGTGGCTATCAGGTTTGCATGCGCGGCAGCACGGTTGTCCTCCGCTTGCTCACGGAGCACCTGTGCCTGACGCTTGCGGTTGGTCAGAGTACCGAATCCTTCTCCGCCCCAGTTCAGGGAGAGCGGCACCTGGTAGGTCAAGGTCGCGCCGGACATACCGGCACCGGGCGTATAAGTACCCATTACACCTACGTTTGCCGGAGAGATCGCCAAGGTCGGCAGGAAGCCTAACTTAGCGGCTCTGAGACGTGCATCCGCCTCCTGTACAGCCAACTGGCACGAACGGTAATCGACGTTATTCTCCAGCGCCTTGCGGATATGCCCTTGCAGCACCGGATCGGTGATATAACTTTGCCAGTTGTCGTTGCTCACTGCCGTAATCAGGCTGTCCGGCTCGGCTTTCTGCGCCGGTTCGTATTTCTTGAATATACCGCAGGAAGAGAATACGAATGTACAAAGAACTATCACCACTGCAATTTGATTTGCCGCGGATGATTTCCCTCCCTTGAGGGGAGGGTCAGGGAGGGGTTGTTGTTCTTCTCCCTGGAAACGCTCATGCAGTTTCTGGAAGATGATATAGAACGCCGGAACCACAAAGACAAGCGCCAGCGTACCTACCGCCATACCTCCGGTCACGCCGATAGCCAGCGCGCGGTTACCGTTAGCACCCGCGCCACCCTCTATGATCAAAGGTATCATACCGGCAATCATCGTTACTACCGTCATCAGAATAGGACGCAGACGATCTTCGCATGCACCCAAAGCGGCTTCCACAATAGGCATACCCTGCTTGCGCTTCTCTACGGCGAACTCGGTGATCAGAATGGCCGTCTTCGCCAACAGACCGATCAACATGATCACACCGGTCTGGAGGTAGATGTTATTCTGCTGACCGAACAGCCATGAGAACGCGAACGAACCCATCAGTCCGAAAGGAACGGACAGCAACACCGCCAGCGGAATGAAGAACGACTCATAGAGAGAAGCAAGAATCATATAGATCAACAGGATGCAGACGAGATAAATCAGTATTGTGAGGTTGGATTTGCTGTTGGCCTGTAACTCCCTGCTCATACCGCCGTACTCATAGCCATAGCCGGTTGGCAGATGGTCTTTTGCCACCTCCTCAATCACGCGCTGCACATCGCCTTCGCTATAACCCGCATTGGGCTGGACGTAACATGCAATAGACTGGTAGAGGTTGAATCGCTTCTGCGAAGCCGATCCTACGGTCGGAGTGAGCGTCACGAACTGCGAGATCGGTGCCATCTCATCGCCTATGCGCACGAAGATATTATTGAGGGAATTGGGGTCCAGACGATATTCCGGAGCCGCACCTGCCATGACACGATAGACTTTGCCGTACTGGTTGAAATTGCTGATGTACGCGCTACCGCAGAAGGCACCGAGCGTGTTAAGCACCACATCCGGCGTGATACCTGCGCGGTCGCACTGCGTGGCATTCACATCCACCTTGTATTTGGGGAACGACTCGCTGTAGAGCGACTGCGCAATCTGCACTTCCTTGCGTTTCAGCAACTCGGCGAGGAAGGAATTGACCACCTCGTTGAATTTGCTCATGTCGCCGCCTTGCAGATCCTCCATCTGCAGGTCTATACCGTTATTGTTACCATATCCCGGGATCTGAGGCATCTGCGTAGGGAAGATCTGGGCGTCCTTGATATCCTCGCATGAGAGGTACAGTTTCGCCATCACCATATCGATATAGTGCTCCAGTCCTTTACGGTCGTCCCATGGTTTGAGACGGACTACGAGTGTACCGTAGCTGACGCCTGTTCCGGAGACGATACCGAATCCGGAAATCTTGGCATAGCTCTCCACTTCCTCCAGCCGCAGCACATGTTCCTCTACCTGCGCCATAATCTTGTCGGTCTCTACGAGCGGCGAACCGGCGGGAGCCGTCACGTCAACAACAAACACACCTTGGTCCTCTTGCGGCACCAGTCCGGCAGGTAAAGCACGCATAGCCAGCACCATGGCTACAACAGCAGCAATCAGCCATATCCAGGCGCGACCGGGTTTCTTCAGGAACTTAGTCACACCGGTTTTATATTTGTTCAGGACGGCATTGTAGCCCGCCTCATAGGCCTCTTTGACCCATTGGTTGAAACTTTTCTTGCCGTTCGGCACCTCTTTCTTGGGACGGAAAAGAACTGCCGTCAATGCCGGACAGAGGGTCAGCGCCGAGATACAACTCAAACCTACCGAACTGGCGATCGTGATACCGAACTGGGTGAAGAAAGTACCGCTCGTACCGGGCATGAAGGTCACAGGGATAAACACCGCCATGAAGACCAGCGTACAGCTGATGACAGCTACGGTCACTTCGCTCATCGCGTCTTTGGTTGCCTTGTATGCCGAGGTGTAGCCGTGCTCCATCTTCGCCATTACCGCCTCGACGACCACAATGGCATCGTCCACCACGGTTCCGATCGCCAGCACCAAGGCAAAGAGCGTAAGGATATTGAGCGAGAAACCCGCTATCTTCACTACCGCAAACGTACCTAAAAGCGATACGATGATGGAGATAGAGGGGATTAGAGTAGCCTTGAAATCCTGCAGGAAGAAGTAAACGACCAGAATCACAAGCAGGATAGCAATGATCAGGGTCTCCACCACATTATGAATGGCTGCATAGAGGAAGTCATCGGATGTCTGGAGAATAGTGAACTCCATACCTGCCGGCATGGTCTTTTGCAGGTCCTTGTAGATATCATTGATAGCGGCGTTCACCTGGGTTGCATTGGCTCCCGGAGCCTGGTTGATGATAAATGCCACACCGGGTTGTCCGTCTATACGGGACGAGAAACTATACGACAGGGCACCTAACTCCACCTCCGCCACGTCCCGCAGATGCAATACATTGCCGCCCGTCGTGCGCAGCACGATGTCTTTGAACTCTTCGATCGACTGCAAACGGCCTTTGTACTCCAGGTTATATTGATAGGTATTTCCGCTCTGCTCACCAAGTGACCCCGTGGCGGCTACCATGTTCTGGTTGCCGATAGCGGCGAAGATATCTTCCGGAGCCAAGCCGTAACGCGCCATCACATCCGGCTTCATCCATATACGCAGCGAATAGGTGTTACCTAAGTTCTGCACGGCGCCAACACCCGTTACACGCAGCAGACGCGGCTTGACGTTGATATCGATATAGTTAGCGATGAAGTCGTTGTTAAACTTACCGTCGCGGCTCACGAGGGCACTGATCTGCAGGATGTTGTTCTGCCGTTTCTCTACCTTCACACCTACCCTCGTCACCTCTTGCGGCAACAGACCTAACGCTGCCGACACGCGGTTCTGCACGTTCACCGCCGCCATGTCCGGATCCGTGCCTTGTTTGAAAAAGACGTTGATATTCACCTCGCCGGTAGCGGTGGCTTCGGAGGTCATGTAAGCCATGTTCTCCACGCCGTTCACCGCCTCCTCGATGGGCATCACAACGGATTTCATTACGGTGTTCGCATCCGCGCCGGAATAGGACGTACTGATCATCACCGTCGGAGGCGCGATATCCGGATACTGCTCAATAGGCAGCGTCTTGAGGCATATAAAGCCCACTAAAGCGATCAGCAGCGAGATACACACTGCCATCACTTTTCTATCTACGAATATATTTCCCTTTGCCATACGTAATTCGTAATTTTTAATTCGTAATTACCAAATGACTCTGTCATTTTCGTGTACATTCGCCGCACCTTTGGCTACGATCTTTTCGCCTACTTCTGCTCCGGATAGGATCACGGCACGTACGCCGTCGCCCAACTCCTCAATCTCTACGATAGCGCTGGTGGCGAGGCTGTCTGCTCCCACTTTGTACACCAGCGTCTTATCCTGAATACGGACGATGGAGGTCAGAGGTACCAGCATTGCGTCTTCCCATTCGAAGGGCATCACGATTGTGCCTTGCATGCCGGAGAACAACTCGCTGTCCGGGTTGGGGAATGTCACATAGCAGGTCACCGAACCCGTCTGCTGATCCACGATACCGGAGAGGCTGGTGATTTTTCCTTTATGCTTGTATTCGCCGCCGTCTTTGAATCGCAGAGCCACAGGAGGAGCTATCTTAATCACTTTATCCAGGCTGCCGAACTCACTCACCAGCGAATGGATCTGACTCTCGGTCAGGGAGAAACTCGCCTCCATCTCGCTCACGCCCGCTACGCGGGTCAACATCATTCCTTCGGAAATCACATCGCCTACGCGCGGAAGAATGGTTCCTACCAAACCGTCCACCGGACTCTTGATCGTGCAATAATCCAACCGTAACTCTGCGTCACGTACTGCCGCACGGGCTTGCGCCACTTGGGCCTCTGCGGACTGCAGGATGTTAAGGCTCTTGCGCAGCAGATAGTCGCTGATGATCCCTTGCTGAGCCAGCTCTTTGTTACTCTCCGCTTCCAACTGCGCGTTTTCGCGGTTGGCTATCGCGGTCTGCAGGTCTGCCTGAGCATGCACCAGCGCGTTCTGCGCACTGCGGCTGTCGATCAGGAAGAGCACATCGCCTTTCCTAACACGCTGACCGTCTTTCACTTTGATAGCGTTCAGCGTTCCGGTGCAGCGTGACACGATGGACACATCGCCTGTTCCGCGAATAGCAGCGCTCCAACTCACAGGAGCCGTCACATTTTCGCGGCTGAGCGTGATAGTCTCATAACTCGTGTGCTGTTCTTCCGGCATCTTCACACAGCCGGAAAGCACACATACGGATAGTAAACTCAATAGAATTAGATTTTTTTTCATTGTACGGATATTTTTTATTGAAGATATCTGTTGGGTATTTGATTGGTAGATAGATTCAATTTGGGCGCAAAGGTACAAAAAAAATTACATATATGCAAATTTTGCGGCAAAAATGTCTATATTTTTTTGACCGCTATACGCCGAACAGGCACCGCCGGAAAAGGCTCTTGGCGGCAAACCAATCAAGCTTTGAGCCATTCATATTTAGCTACGGAATAAATAGGCAGTAACGGAATCAGGATAGGCGTTTTCTTCACATATGCCTGATATTCGGGGTCATTGCCGTAGGCGGCGTTCTGACGCAACTCCAGCCGGCGGGCACCGCTGAACATCACAAACACAATGCCTGCGTACCCTATTCCTACTATCAGCCACTGCCACCAGCTCAGCCCTGCGCCTATCGCGCTGAGCAACGCGCCCGTCCAGATGGTCACTTCGCCCAAATAGTTCGGGCAGCGGACAATACGGTACAGACCGGTATCCAAAAACCGCTTCGGGTTCTTTTTCTTGGCGGCACTCTTCTGCGCATCGCTGATACTCTCCAGCAAGATACCGCAAGCCACAACCGCCGCACCTATCCATGCCCATAACTCACTGTCGTGCGGACCGTTCGCCAGCCGGAAAGCGACGGGGCTTACCTGCGCCACGTACAGCAGCGCGCAGAACAGCCATATCATGATCATCACACCGGCGGGCTTCTTCTCCGAATGGCCCTCGCCGTACAGTATCTTACGATACCCAACCGCCTTGCGCTCGCGCACCAGCAGATACGTTCCTAACCGCACGCCGAAGATGAACAGCAGCACTAACATTGCGATTGTCGGAACCGTGAGGTTCGCATGGTATAGCACACCCATCGCCACCGCCAGAGCGGCAATGCCGTACCCGTAACCGAGACTGAAGAAATACACAAAGTATTTCCACCCTACTGCGGAAACCGCCATCGCCACCGCAAAAAGAATCAATAAATCTGTCATAATTGTATTGTTTTTGTTTTATATTGTAATATATGTTATCCGTTGTGTTCGCCGTTCGCGAATTGCGAACACTTAGGTAATTGCATATTTATAGTTGTTTATATATCCCCCTCCATATATAAGTCAAAAAAGTGCCCAAATCTATCACCTAAAAAGCAAGTTTTTTCAATTCGAGTGCAAAGATACGATGCGGGGGATTAAGGCGTGCTGTTATAATAGTCCCGTCATATAAACCGGCACAAGCAAAGTTTCTCCGTCCTTGCGGAGGTCTTTTGTATATAGCAAATAGCGATTCCCGATTCTTGACGAGTATTTCTCGCAAAATGCGTCCAATGATGCGTGCGTTTTATATCCGGATGACTTCACTTCAACCGGGCAAATTTTCTTCCCGCGAGACAACATAAAATCAATCTCATAGTTATGCTTTTTGTCTTTCGGAAAAGTGTAATAGAACAACTCATTTCCGGCTGCAGTAAACATCTGCGCAATAAGATTTTCGTATATATAACCAAGATTTGCTTCCAGTTTGTCGCTCAGCAGTTTATCATAGATAATATTTTCTGTGTACTCTTTATCCCAGAAGCAGAGCGTTACAAATAGCCCTGTATCAGCTACAAACATTTTATATCGTTCCGGATCTTTATTCAAGGACATACCTACATTGGGGTCTGTACAATGATAACTGAATAACACTGTCTTACTTTGTTCCAAATCTTGCAGCAATTCATTCATCTTTGTTTCAGTCTGTCGGCCAATAACAGTATATGGCTGGTAACGCGACTCATTATTGCTTAATTGCGCGGGGATGTTCTTGAATAGGCGTTCTGCATTCCCGCTGGCATCTAATTTCTGGAAATCATCCAGATATAATTGGATTATATTGCGTTTTGTCTTATCTACCAGGCTCAAATTATTCGTTTCAAGAAAAGTGTTTACTGCCTGAGGCATTCCACCAACAAGCATGTATAATCGCAGCTCACGCATTTGCTTGCGAGTGACTCCGTCTCCTATAGACATACGGGCATCAAACTGTTGTTTCAGTAACGGAATGGTTGCTGTATCCCCCAATGCCCAACGGAACTCTTCATAGTCCATTGGCAACATCGCAATACGATTTTCCTCACTCGGAATAGTAATCTTTTGGGTGTTCTTTTTGATACTGATGAGTGATCCTGTCTCTATATAGTCATACCGTCCGTCTTTGACAAGGTATTTGATTGCCTGACGCGCACGGGGACAATTCTGTACTTCATCAAAAATGATTACGGATTTACGAGTGTGGAGTGTCACATTATAATGTTGCTGCAACTTTACAAATATCCGATCCAGATTCATTAAATTATTCCATAAATCCAATATCTCTTGATCTGCTTCGTTGAAATCAATGAGTATATACGATTCGTACTCTTGCCGTGCGAACAACTCTACAATTGTTGACTTGCCTACGCGGCGCGCACCCTCCACCAAAATGGCAGTACTACCATTTGCTGTCTGCTTCCACTCTAACAATTGCTGATAAATCTTGCGCTTAAATACTTGTTCCATATACTCATCTTAAAAAACGCTGCAAAGATACAAAAAATTTTCCTATCCCGCAAATTTTAGAAGCAGAAACTTGCACTATCCCGCAAATTTTTCCAATTTTAGCGGTTCTCTAGTATTTTAAAGCAATAAATACACTCCATATTATATACTAAATAAGCTACAGGAATAGGTCTCATGAGCACTATCCCGCAAATTTTTGGAACCAAAACATGCACTATCCCCAAAATGTTTCGAGGCAAGATATTCACTGAGCGTAAAATTGGTAGGAGCGAAATATACTCTGAGCGTAAGATTTACATTATGTCCCTTTGTTGGATGGCATCCAACACAATGAACGATGTTTTGAACCCGAATTAAATTCGGGGCTAATGAACAAAGGGGGCCGATTATTAATCGGCAAAATGAACAAAGCAACCAGACTGATAGTCTGGAAAACACGAAGAATCTGAGAGAATGGCATGGATATGGTATGTTTATTGGAGAGTCAAAAATATGGATTATGATATATGGATATATCCGCGTAAGTTCTGACAAGAACCTCTTGCTCATAATCAGCATTATCAGAATGTGCCGTTTGAGATACCGGCAAGTTGGGAGTTCGCTACCTTAGAATTGGTTTGTTCCAAAATAGGGTCTGGTTCAACGCCAAGAGGCAGCAACTATGCGGCTTCCGGTATTCCATTTTTCCGTTCACAAAATGTCTATGATGATGGACTTGTTTACGATGATATAAAATTCATATCAGAAGACATCCATCAGCAAATGAAATCAACGGAAGTTCTACCCAATGATGTTTTACTGAACATTACAGGAGGCTCATTAGGAAGAAGTGCAGTTGTTCCGTCTGATTTTGAGAAAGGAAATGTAAGCCAGCATGTGTGTATTTTGCGTCCAATAATAGTGGAAACGCAGTATCTCCACTGTTTCATACTATCGGGACACTTTTCTCAAACAATGAAAGTAACTGGAAGCGGAAGAGAAGGACTACCAAAGTATAATCTTGAAAAGATGATAATGCCAATTCCGCCTCTAAACGAGCAAAGGCGCATTGTCACCGAAGTAAATAGATGGTTTTCCTTGATAAGTGATTTAGAAAGAAACGAAAGCGAACTAAACGATATTATCAAAGCGACTAAAACTAAAATTCTTAATCTTGCTATCCACGGCAAGTTGGTATTACAAGATCCAAACGATGAGCCTGCAAGCGAGTTATTAAAGCGTATTGCGCCGCACGCT
>FLNV01000003.1_pt1 | contig 41499 bp, 33 predicted proteins | sample 1140351 | NCBI WGS metagenome assembly FLNV01 (sample SAMEA3878207, study PRJEB12797) | bioreactor metagenome | biome: Moose rumen | place: Sweden | collected 2011-10
TCTTCATTTCAATCAGAATCTTTAGCATAAATTCTATAATAACCTTTTTTAGCGAATTTTAAGAAATTGGAGATAACTTTGTGTCAGTTATCAGAAGATTTCATAGAATAATAACCTTGTTCCCATTCATCAGAATAATTAGAGAAATAAGTCGAATTAGTTCTAGAAGAGATGGTAGATCGAGAAGAAGATGTAGAAGATCTAAACTGAACTTTATAGAAATAAACTTTTCAAACATAATCTTCATCAGTATCGATGGTAAGTCTGATATATTCTGACGTTGATGGTGCTTTATTATTTGTTGTCACTTCTAATTCATAATTGTTATTGTAATCATCATTAGTATCTACATCAGCGCTTCTCATCAGCATTATCATTACATATCATCTCAATTCTTTTAAATTAGGATTTGTGTTTGTTATGATTCATTCTCTATACAATCTATTTAAATGTGTTGAATAATAGACATCATTTCAATCCTTTAAGTTAAATAGTAATCTCGATAATGCTGTTCAAAATTCAGCTCTTGTCACTGTATCATAAGGCCTAAATTTGTTGCTTGGCATATTTATTCACATAATTCATAGTTGGTATGCCAAGGTTACTCAATTGTCATACTGTGCATCTAAACTTGTTGATACATCAGAAAAATTTGGAACATATACATTTGATGGTCTCTTTCAAAGCACATTTATAGCATATTGAGACAGCATTTTAGCCATAGCAATCCTTGTTAAATTTTGATTCATTCAAGCAGCATCTATAGATCTTTTTGTTGTAATACCATAACGATATGCATATTGATAAGCTTTATTCATTTCACTAGAATAATTCCAATTATAATCACTATCATAATAATTATCCCAATCATAATACCAGTTGTAATCCCAATCATCGTCATCATCATAATAATCATCATTATCATCATTATCATCATAATCTCGGTCATCATCATCGATAGCACTTCACCAAGTTCAATTTCTGAAATTGTAATATCTAGTCATTGTGGCAAAACTATCATCTATCGTGATATATAATTTTACCTTTTCAGAAGAATTACTATTGTAATAAAATTTACCATTACAAGCTCAAGCAGGAGCCAACGTGTTATCTGGCAACATTATATCACATTTTACCAGACAAGAAGAGTTTTTACAGTTGATATCACTCTCAAGAGTATATCTATTATCATTTCATTTTTCTATACTTACACAAATGCTATTTTTTCATACAGATTGCGTTATGCAGTTGTTAGCAAAGGAATTTCATGCAAATAAAGCAAAAAAAATGAAACTAAAAGAGAAAACTTTTAATAAATTTTTCATGTCTTTTGATGATTAGTAATAAATAGTTATTCAACATATTATATTATAGTAATTTGTATATGATTTTCAAGTTTATTTACAAATCACTTGACACTAATGAAATATGTTGTATAATTACAGCAAATTACTTATTTCAGAAAATGGAATACACACAAAGACATAATAGTTTAATTCTATTCATTTGCAATTCAATTTTTGTATTGTTGAAATTCTATCCATTTCTCATTCAAAGCATTTCTAGTTTCAGGTCACAAGTATTATTTAGCAGGATTGTATCATCTATATTGACTTCACTACTATTTGAAAATAGAGATTTAATGCTTTTCCATCTCCATTCTTTCAAAAAAAATTTTTCATTGATAATGAAGTGAATATAATTAAATATTACAATGTTTACCATTTAATAAACAAAAAAATGAAAACAGCTTGTAAGGTAATATGTCGAATATTGTGAGTGCTTATTTGCTTTATTTTGACAAATTTAGTCATTTGAACCATCAAATATTGATGAACTAAAGCGTATGCACAAATCCTTAATGAGAAAAATTGGCAAGAATGTATGTCTGAATTTTCAATTTTAAGACCAAGGACACGAGTCTCAATATTTTATCAGGATTTACAAAAAGACACAGAAAAACAAGTAGAAAATTTACTAAATGATTTAGATAATGAAACTTCACAGCAAGTAGACGATATATTTAATGAAATATTATCTGGAGATTCAAAAGTGAGCGAAGAAGAAAACATAAATCATAATCCATATGATCCAGATTATGAGGATGAATTTAATAGCTTTTTTTGAAATTCATCAGAGGATACGCCAGAAGTAATCTCAGTAGAAGAGATTGAAAATTTAGAACCTGCATGATTTGTAGTAGATGACAGTACAGAATATTAATTCAAATGAAAATAAAATTGAAAAAATTTTTTCCACTACAAAAAGTGAAAGTTTTTCTTTATCAAAAAATATAAAATTTAATTATTTAGCAATCGTACAAGATTCCGAATTCTATCTGGATATTCAGACTGAATGAGAACAAATTGAATGAAATATTTTTTTGATTTGCTTTTGAAAATGAAAGGTTATCAGTCAGGTCAATACAAAGATAGATAATTCAGAAAACAAAATCAATGTTTTTATCTTGAGCCTTTTGCAGGATAATAATATTATTGATGTAGACTGAGATATCAAAGTTGAAAAAAATGTATCAAATTCACAATGACATTTGATGGAAAAAAATATAATTCTTTGAAAAAATGTAAAAGCAAAAATGTCTCCAAAGCTTGATGTTTATTCTCAAAATGTCCAAGCGACCCACGGAGTATCAATTGATAAAATCAATCCAGAAAAAAAATTTTATATTGAGAGTAGAGGACTATCAAACAAAGAATCTATTGAATTGAGTATACATGGTTATATACAATACATTTTAGAAAATTTTGATACAATCACAGATTTAGAAAAAAATGAAATTGAAAATACTATTTTATCCAATATTCAAATAGATGACTAAATATTTTGAATTATTACTTGATTTACTAGAAATCGAAAATAAAGGTTCATACATTGAAATTGCAAAAATAATAGAATCCAACAGAGATAAAAAAGTAAAAGCGTATCATCAATACTTTTTCATTTTTGAATGATACAAAAAACTCCTTGAATGAGATATAGAGCCAGAAGATTTTTTACAACTTGGTGATGTTTGATCAAACCTAAGATTTGACCATGACAAACCAGACTCAATCACATTTTTGCAATCAAACCCAAAATTGGATAAAGATACGATATATATCTTCGATTCACTTTCTGATGGAATAATTCCTACGGCTGAAAATGTGTTTTATGTTTAACTGATAATGATATATATAGTATTAGACCCCGGGTAAATCGTAAATTCATAGACAGACTAAAATTTTTAGTTAGTCTGAAAATTAAAAAATTACCCGAGGTCTTTTTCAAAAAAAAATTTTCAGAAAAAATGCACTTTTTTTCAAAAAAGTCTGAAACGCCAGTTTTGACCGCGATAAAAAAGTGCCAAAAAATTTGACATCTTTTTTTTTTTGCATATAATTAAGTTGTCATTAAGACTTTTTATATTCTATTTTAATACAAATGGCAACAAATTTTGAAACAAGACAAAATGATGTCGTAGAAGCAAATCCTGGCGATTGATGAAGGACAGGATGAGATGCGGCAACCGAGATTTTTTACACGGTTAGATCGGATTTTAAAAATTTATTAAAAAGATGAAGAGATGTGATTAATAGCTCGTGATTACTCCCAAATTTTGATTTGAAAAATGCTATAAACAAGAAAAATCAGGAAAAAGCGAAAACTAAGTTTGAAAAACGAATAACTGACGATATTGATCTAAAAAAATGATATGATAAAAATAAAAACGAAAAGGCAAACAATCCGAAATTTCAAAAATATACAGAAAAAATAATGGATTTTTTTGTACAAAATTTAAGTTTTTTACAAAATAATTATGATAATAAAGATTATAGAATATCGTATATTGATAAAGGTGTAACTCCTGCAAGCATGAAAATAGAGTCGGATAGTTACGAGATTAGTAAAAATATGATTAAAATGAAAAGTGATCCTAATATACCAGGTGATGAAGATATAATTATTGAGAATCCAACAATAGAATGGCTGTTTATAGCAATATATGCTTGTACACTTGAAATGCAAGCTAAGAGGGATACTATCGATAAACTAAGAAAAGAAAAATTAAGCAGAATAGCATGACAACAAATTGCTCAAAATAATGAAGCCGCTCATAAACTAGAAGTTGAACAAGCAAATGCTGATTTAGAAGCTCAATTATGAAACTTAGCATAATAGTAAAGTTTAACGAAAAAGGCCTAATTTAGGCCTTTTTTAAATAATAAAAATTTTGTTTATTATTTATTTCTCAATAAATTTCTTGAAATCTTCAAGATTATCAAATGATTTATACACAGATGCAAATCTAATATAAGCTACAGGATCGAAATCTTTTAAAGCATTTAAAATATCATCTCATATTTTTTGTGAAGAAATTTCATCTCATTCAGATGTTCGTTGATTTTCTAAATTATTTAGGACTTCTTCAATCTTTTCACTATCATAATCTCTTTTTGCCAATGAAAGCATGAGAGCTCTTTTGATTTTTTGTCTATCATATAGCTCCTTTTTACCATCTTTTTTTACTACAGTCAAATCTGTAAATTCTCTCCTTTCAAAAGTAGTAAATCTATTATTGCAAAATTCACATTCTCTCCTCCTTCTGATGGTCTGTCAATCATCAATAACTCTACTATCTATTACTTTAGTTTCTAAATTTTGGCACTTAGGACATTTCATAGGAAAAATTTTTTATAGGATAAAAAATTTTTTAGCTAATGGCTGATAGCCTATAGCTAATAGCAATTATTGACTATTTAAATCGCTATTTAGTTTATTAATAAATCAATTTAACATTTTATGAATTTTAATTATTTCTGGGGATATATTACCTAACTCTTCTTCATTGATATATCAAATCTCTTTACATATTATAAGCTGAGTTTTTAATTCTCAAATGCTTCATCTAGCAATATACAAAAATCTTAAAAATTCTTTATCTGATCATCTGTTGTATCATTCTGCAATATTACTAGCAACACTTACAGCACATCTCTGAATTTGATCTCTTAATCAATAATCGTGTTTAAATTTTTCATTATTGATAATCATAAAATAGATTATTTTTGCTAGATTTATTGAGTCCCTCCATATTTGCAGTTCTTCAATTGTTCACATAGAAAATTTTTATGGAATAAATTTTTTGGTTAATGGCTCATAGCTGATAGCTAATGGCAAAGAACTCCTTTGCTATCAGCTATTGGCTATTAGCTATCAGCTATTTTGGAATCAAGTATCTCTTATTGTAATAAGTAATATTTTTCAAAAATCACTTAAACCATAGTACATCTTCACCAGATACAGATTTGTAAATATCCTCTTTTCATTTGATAAATTCTTTTCGATTTGATAATGCGATTTGAAAAAAGGCTTTGTTGTCATCTAAACTAATCCATAATTCTAGTATTTCTTTGAATTCAGATAATATCTTTTTTATCAAAGATTGAATTTTTTTATTGTACTTTTTTGTTATGTTCAAAACATCTACACAGTAAATTTCATAAATTACATCTGCATTGATATCTTTATTTTCATCGTTTTCTAAAAATGTGAGATACATCAGAAATCCTGGTAGTGTTTCCATCATTGATGATATTATACCATATATATTAGTGTCTGAATACTCAGCCTTTAAATCAATGCCACTTAAGTACTTCAATAATCTATCGTAAATCCAAAAGTCAAGAGAGTATAGGCATTCTTTTATATGATAAACATCATCTTCATTGAAATATTTTTTCGCGATTTTACCTAGATTCTTGCTTTCAATTATATCTTGATACTTATCTTTGTACAAAGCATTCAAAAACTCATTTTTATCTTTTTTCACTAATCCTGAAATTTCATGACCAAACATATTTTTGAATACATTGAGAATTTTTTTGTTATTTACATATAGTCTAACATCTTTTTGGTTAATTCGTTGGAAAAGAGTAGCTAAAAAATTTTCTTCAAACATTCTCACAATATGCATATTTGAATAGATGTTTTTTGATGTATTTTTGTATGGCAAGAAAAATTTCTGTTTCCCAGCTCTCACATTTTCCGACACATTTTTGTAATAGAATACATTCTTTCCATAATTATATAGTAATGAACCATAATAATGTATTGTGTTTGCTTTGTGGTCAGACCAATCTAAGTATCATAATATCTCATCAATCATTCACTTTTTAAATAGTCTGAAACTCAAACTATCTCATCTGGCAATTCGTAGTCATCAAAGCAGAGTGATATAAAAATTTAAAATTTTTTCCATAATCTTTGACTCTTTTTTGATTCTTTCAGGGACTTTGAAATCTTGTAATCATTCTGGATCCGATCCGATATCAGACATCATATCATCAATTTCATCACTCAGAGATTTTCAAGTAACTTTTTCTTCATCTCTGAAATAATTCAATATATACTTTTGTACTCATTCAAAAAAGTTTTTTTTGTACAATCTGTGGTCAGTAATAATATTGTACAATTCTTCCAAATTTCACTTTCATTTACGGAAATTGCTTATTTTTTTTGCCAATAAATTTTTGTCATACACTTTTCAAATTATGTCATTTATTACAGATGGAATATCAGCCTCAATAAATACATATTTCAATAAAATATCTGCTGGCAATATATATTGTAAAATCTTTTTTTCCACTAACGAAAAGTTTGTTTTGTATATGAAATTATTTCTTTGATCTACAAAATTTTCAATCAAAGGTTTCAAATGTGCTTCGTTCAATTCGTCATAAAATATCCATTTATAGAAATCTTCTTCACCATTACTTGGTTCAAAATACACATCATTAAAAAGTTGATAATGATCAAACAACAAAAAGAAAACATCAACCTCACTTAATAATTCTTTTTTTAATTTCCCAAATTTTTCAATATCAAATTTCTGTCCAGATTGATGAAATATTGTCTCATAAAAATTAAAAAATACATCAATAAACCAATTGAAATTTTTCTGTTTGTCATTGTATGGGAAAACCTTGATCCTCGATAAAAATACAAAATTCAATAAATAGACAGTAAAAACAAAATTAATGAAATAAGCATCATCATAATCAGCAAAAACATCATTTACAAACATACTAATCACGAGAGTCAAAGTATTACCTATATTACTAGGATTCATAAATCTATATCAATTCATGTTGGCAGCTCAGCAATATCCATAATACAAATCAATGTCTTTTTTGCTAATTCATTTACTTTCTCCAAATCATATCTTAAACTCAAAAGGATCAATAGTCACATCAAACAAATTCAATTTATAGTTTTCAATGATTTTTCTGTTTATAATAGAAAAAAATTCTTTTGCAGAGATGAATGATACAAACATGCTGGCAGGATTTACATTATTTGTCATCATATCATCAGGGAAAAGTGACAATAATACTCTTTTAAAAAGTTGCATAAATTTTTTCTCAAAAATCTAAACATACTTATACTATATAAACAAAAAAATTTTTCAAATAAAAAAATAAATAAAAATTTTAATAATTCCAAAAATTTTCAAAATTTTTCAAAAAAATTTTTCAAAAAAATGCACTTTTTTTCAAAAAAGTCTGAAACGCCAGTTTTGACCGCGATAAAAAAGTGCCAAAAAATTTGACAAGTTTTTTTTTTGTGTATAATTAAATTGTTAAATTTAAATTTTATCATTTAATTTGGAGATGATGCAAGATGAAAAATTATTAGAGGCATTCAAATCGTTAAGTATAGAAGATAAACAAAAAAAACTTTTGGCTATATTTGAATATGCAAAAGACAAATTTGATTTTTCGGAGAATGCAATAAATTATTTATCTACAGACACATTACCAAATGAGTTAGTGATGATAAAATTATACGAATTTGTAATCCATGTGACGACAGCTGCACAAGAGAGAATACAGAATAGACAGCAAGAATTAAAAAACAATTTAAAAGAAAAAGAAAAAATGGAAGAAGAAAAGGATTCCCAAGATGCAGATAAATTATTGGATTTAATAGATTTGCTTTAAAAAAACTTTTTATATATTAATATTATTAAAATGGCAGGAGAAAATTTAAAACAATTCGAAGCTTTGAAAGAGACTAGTAAAAATAGTTTGTCAGAGCAAGAAAAATCTAATCTAAACAAAGTATCTGAGAGAGATTATAGGCAAGCTTTGTCTAAAGTAGAAAATCAAAAATTTACAATTAATTGAAAAGAGGTTCTTTTGAAAACAATTGTTGAAAATTTAACATTTAGTAAAGATGGAAAGACAGCATATTTAGATTGAAAAGCTATAGAGCCGATAAGTGAGTTATGAGCAGCATTACAAGTGTTGGTTATTGCAAATGATTTTTCAGTTTGAACAGCTAAAATTGATTGAACAGTTTGAAAAGATACAATTGCGTGACTTCAAAACTTGAGGAATAAATATTTAGCTGAAGGCTCAAAAGAAGATACACCAACAAAGCCAACAACACCAGAAGTAAATCCTGATGAATTTAAAGTACAAACTGTTGATCAATTAATTAATACAGCAATTTATAGAGGATATGTTGGTGAATATGAAAACGGGTACAATTTATTAAATAAAGATTGAACTCTAAAGGAGGTAAAAAAAATAAATGATAAGATTACAATTATTTATAAGTCTCCTATAAATGGAAAAGAACAGGCTATTTCAATTGATGCAAGTAAATGTAAAAAATGAAGATTGTATAGTGTTGATGATTTCTGAAAGGCAATTGAAAATGCTATAACACAAAACGAAAGAAATTTATGAAATGATAAATTAAAAAGAGAAGCTGAAGAAAAAGAAAATAATGAAAATGATAGCATTAAAGAATGAATAAAAAACTTTAATGAGAACACAATTTCAAAAAAATTCATTAAAGATTATTTACAAGATATAAAATATGTAAATTATAGTCATCAATTGTTTACTATAAAAAATAGTAGAGATTGAAAAGAAAAACAAATTCATAGAAACGCTTTATTAACAAATGGTAAATTTGATGGAGTCAAATTTAGGCAAAGATTGGAAATGGTCTATGAGCAAGATGCAAAAAATTATAATGTAAAAAGTTGAATAAATGATTTTAAAGAAACAAGTATAGGGAATAAGGTTGTACAATGATATTTCAAAGAGAAAAGATTAAATATTACATGCAGTAAAGTATGAATAGCTGAAATTACAGTGAGAGATAACTTGGGTAAAAGTAAACCATTTTTGAGACAAGATATAGTATGAAATGATGGTTTATTTAATGCACAAAATTATGAAAATAAGTTAGTTGAGTTATATGAAGCCGCTGCAATTGAACACTATAAAACCACATTTGAAACAAGAGAAAACAGAATTAAAAGTACAATTATTACAGATCTTGATTCTGCAAAAACATATTCACAACAATGTGACGGTATCATAAAAGATATAAGTTTAATTAATTCGGAAAATTATACAGTGCTAAATGATATAAAGACTCGTGTTACAGAATTAAAACAAAATGCAGAAAATGATAAAAAAAGATTTGAACAAGAGCAAAAAAATAATAACGAATATGAAAATTTTAAAAAGCAAATGGATAAAGATTTAAGTATTATTAAATCAAAAGCGGGAAAAAAATTATCTGCAATAGATATGCAACAGGCTAAAGAAGATTGTTTAAATTTGTTAAGAAAATACATAAACATTACACCAGTTTCGGGTAAATATGATACTTATAAGCAAGAATCATTGAAGAACGACGCAAACAAATTTATTAAGGTTAATAAAAAACAAGAGTATCTCGATAAGGTTAAAGAAATGAAAGACTATATAGGATATTTTGGGGTTCACTTTGAATAGTAGACTTTTATGTAAAAATAAAAATCACTCCAATATTGGGGTGATTTTTTTTAGAACGTATATCTCATGATTAGTGAAATGTTGGTTAATAGATGCACAATCATCGAGCTTAATAGACCAGTAATATGACTTAAAGATATTGATAATAATATACTTGTACTCTTATTTTTAAGCCTTTTAAATATATATGTCTGAGATATATTATAAGCAACAGCATATAATAGCCCCATGACTCCTTGCATCACAATATGTACACTAATCATTTCCTTGGACTCAAGAACGGGATTATAATGCTTGTATCCAAATAGAGCAGAGATTGCCACCAAGATAGCAAAGCACACCAATAGGACGATGTTTTTATGTTTTTTCGCCTCATATTTCCACATATGTATAACACATGATATGAAGAATAAAGGGACGAACCTCCATACTAATTCTTCTTTTATTACTGATGGAACTGTGCTTTTTATATGGTACATCTGGTACGATTTAGAAAATATTTTTACGCCTCCAAGATATACTTGATTACAAAGTGAACCATAGCCATATGACAAAAATGTCATAACACAAATAAATAGTATTGGAGCTAAAATAGCCCAAATTTTTTTATTTTTTGTTTTCATTTTTTTAGATTTTTTTTTGTTAACACTGATTATAATTTTATATATTTTTTATAAAAAGTCAAGTAATGTTGGTGTAGATTTTACTTCAAAAGTACACAGTTAGAAAAATATTCCTTGCTTTTTTATAAAATTAATAATAAATTTTAACACTTTCATACAAAACTGTTAAAAATTGTTTTCATTCTCATTAAAACGAAAAAATGCCATAGATTTATTAATTTAAATTAAATATTGGGATTTCTATAATCTGTAAATTAGACTAATTTTGTGGAATATAATCCATAAAATAGCTTGATTTTGTGGAATAGAAATTTTATACAAATTATATTGTTACACTATTATACATATTTGTAAATATGAAAGATGTGATGCTTGTGATGCTTTTACAAAGAATTGAATTGTATTAACATATAATCAAGAAAAAGAGATAGAAATTAAATGAAAAAAAATTATAGTAAAACTTGTACGAAAACGACTTTTAGAAAATACTCAAAATTCTTAATTATTAATTATTAATTGACCACATGTTTTCAATCTACATTCATATTCCTTTTTGCAAAACTAAATGCAATTACTGCAATTTTCAAGTCTGTCCATTAGATAAAATGAAAGCAGAGATGATCCAACCAGAACTTGAAAAATATACAAATCAAATAATTTCTGATATTAAAAAATATTCTGAAATATTGGATGATAAAGAAGTAAAATCCATTTATTTCGGTGGATGAACTCCACAGTTGATTTGATTAGAAAATATTGAGAAAATTACAGACACAATCGTTGAATGCTTTGATACTGAGAACTTGTGAGAGTTTAGTATTGAGATGAACCCTTATCCCAAAGATGAAGTTTATCATATCGTCCAATCTTTGACAAAAAAATATAGAGAATTTTCGAGAGTCAGGTTTAGTTTCGGTATTCAATCTTTTGAAAACAAAATGTTATCGGCGAGTGGAAGAGATATCACATTTCCATGAATTGTTGACTTTCTCCGTGATTTGCAACCATTGAAAAAAGATAACAATGTCTTTAATTTAGATTTTATAGCATTTGGATATTTCAACAAGAGTAAAACTTGAAATTATCAATTGCGAAATCCAACTGCAATGAATTTCTTTCAAACTTTAGCCACAAGTAAATTCATCGATTCCTATTCACTATATACTTTAGAACTTTTCCCTGGAAGTTTTCGGTATTATAAAGAGAAGAAAAAAAACCATTCTGAGTGAAAAAAAATCCTCAGTCCTTCGGACAGCTCCTTTAAAAAGGAGCAAAACATTTCCCTCTTTTTAAAGAGAGCCTGTCCGGCTTCAGCAGGAGTGGCCGAAGGCCAGGAGATTTTAGATTCTTCAATTCTTTCAGGATGACAAGAATATTGAGATCAAGATGATATTTATGAAGAATTTGCAATATTAAAAGATATTTTGCTTGATGCTGGATACAAAAGATACGAAATTTCTAATTTTTCATTGCTTGGAAAGAGTAGTATCCACAATAGGACTTATCGAGAAATGTGAGATTACTTGTGACTTGGTACTTCTGCTTCATCTTTTTTCAAAAATCCGAATTCAAAATTATGCTCACTACTAAACATTCCAAATAATATCCCGGCAGTTCGTCGAACAAATGCTTTAGAATTTCCAAAATTCTATTCCTGAAAATCAGAAAGTGAAATTATTCCTATGACTGAAAAAGATTTATTGATAGAGGAGTTTTTCCTTGGTCTCAGGACGGACAATTGAATCAAAAATATCCAAAAATATAAATCAGTTTTAGTCCCAGATTACGCTGAAAAAATAAAATCATATTCAGACCAGTGATTTATCGAAATTTTAGAAGATTGAATTAGATTTACAGACCAATGAATGGATATATACAATGATATTGTTACAGAACTTTTGGATGAAATATAGGACAATTAAGAATCCGAAATCAATAGTGAATAGTTTTTAAATTACTGAATAATAATTATTGATTTTTAGTTTTTTTAATTATTATTTTTCATACAAAAAAGCCACCCGAAACGAGCAGCTTTTTGAAATAAGTTTGGAGATACTCAATTACGATTGTCTCACGGGTTTCCAACCGTCACTGGTAGATTCTCTGGTAAACAGCCGGACATACATGTTCGATCTCTTGTAAGAAATAGCAGATCCTAGGAGATGCTGTGCTTCTACAAGTTCGCCGAACTTCTCAGCATCCAGTTCAAGTCCCAAGAAACGTGACAAAGTCGGTCCAGGCTTGACATTGAATTTCACAACCAAAAGATCACGAAGAATTTCGGTCAACATTTGAGTTGTCTCATCTTGTAGCTGTACATCTTGTTGAGGATTGATCCTCTCAAAGAATGCTTCAATTCGTTGCTTGGCTTGTTCCACTTTTTCAGTGTCCATTTCGTTACTGGTATTGCTCATGATGACCACTTTCCGTAAACCATCAGAGCTGACAAGCATTTTTTGTGTAGCTTTGGCGGACAAATTTGGATATATGTTTTGTTCCAAAAATCTGTCCATAGCTTGTAGAGATTCAACCACATGATCATTCATGAGAAAGACTTTTTCAATGGCAGAATCAGTTTTCTCCAGTTGAAGTTTTTCAGTGGTCAAAATTTCAGACAACTCTGTTTCGGCGACCAGAATCTCTTTTTCCTTTTTCGCAATGGCCTCGCGAGCTAAATCGCGTTGTTTCGTCAATTCATCAGATTTTGCCATCCAACCATTTTTGGTTTCCCAAAGTTTTTGCACAGTCTTGTTGACTACACCATTGCTGACTGGATCGACAGTTAGACCTTTTTGTACTCTCTTTTGGAGTTCATTTTCGGCTCTCAAAAAAGCATTGTAGCCGAGAGTCCACCGTCTACGAGCATCAGCCTCTTGTGTTTTCAGTGGCTTTAACTCTTTTTTTAATCTAGCGATAATCCTTTCACTAGCTTGTACTTGGGTACTTTTTTCCATATTATTATAAATTTGTGTTTATGTTAATATAGCTATTATTACACAATATGTTTTTAAAGTCAAGATTTTTGTTGTAAAAATTATTATAATTTATTTTTCGGATTATTTTGTGAAAAAATATCCCAAAAAATTTGCATTTTTTTATTTTTTTAATTATAATTAGGTATTAAATTTTATATTATTTATGAAATAGACATGATTAATGACATTTCAAATTCACCTTTAGAAAATAGAGGACAAGACATTATACAAAACAAGACAGAAAACACCAAAATAGAACTTGTAGAAAGTCTTGTTAACGAAGAAGGTAGAGAGACAATGGACAAAGATTGAGAATATATAGAACTTTATCAAAAACAAAATGAAGTTGCTCAACAATTAGAAAAACGAGCAGAAGAAAATAATTTAAAAGATAGAGATTGATCCAAATTGTTTTTTAGTCCAGAATTATTGAAATTTGATGATGATATTGTGGTTTATAGTGCATGAATTCCATCTGTTCAACCATACTTGTTTAGGATGAAAAATTGAACTTTTGAAGAAATTCCATTACTTCCAGAAAAAATTCATTATGATGGGGAAAATGGAGTAATATGTAGAAATATTAGAATAGTTAAAAATTGAGTATATTCAGTAGAATTAGTCCATATGAAGAATCATCGAGTAGAGCAGCGTTGAGGTAGATGAGATGTCTACTTATGAGATTATACTGAATCATATTTTATTGATAAATCCTGAAAAATATTAGAGCAAATTTGACAATTATGAGATTTTGTAAAAGAAGATGGTATTTATAGTAAGCACAACCGACAATATGCTTCTTTGTGATTTAGACAAACAGAATTATCGAAGTACGATTTGAATTGAAAACTGCAGTCAAAATCTTTGACAATCTTTGATAAAGATTTACATGAATTATTTACTATCGAAAATAGTCAACAGTATCGAGTTCAATATTGTGATGATGAAATATGTATTTGCCAAGATATATATTCACCAACAAAAAAATATACAATCGTAGATAAAACATGAATTATCGCCCAATGAACAGTAGATGAACTGAAATCAAATGAGCATATGCAAAAATTTTTGGAAAGAGAAGAAATAAGACAACAAAAGCAGAAAGAAAACGAGGATAAAATACGAGAAACGAGAAGACTTCCATTTGGAGAAAGATTTAAAGAAATAAATCACTGTATCCTTTCGTTTAATGAAAAAGGAGATATAGCAACGATTAAAAACGACAAATGAGAAACATTATATGAAATAACAGACGTTTTGGATTTTTATGAAAATGATTACAGTCCAGAGTTTAGGACAAGAAATTGAAACTTAGAAATATCTGAACGAGACAAAGATTCAAATATTTTGTTTATGAAAAAATATGAATGAGGTTACCAAAAAAAGTCAATTTTCATAAATAAAACGACATGAGAAAAACTTGAGCTTGATTGATTTAAATGAATATATTCATCTTTGAGTTGAAAATTGATTGAAGTTTTTGTAAATTGAAATGATTCAGAAATTTATGATGAAAATTTAAATAAATTATGAATGAGAATTTGGTCTGGATACTGACTTTATGCTGTAGCAAGACAAGAAAATTGAGATATAAAAACTTATTTATACAATTCAAATACATGAAAACAATTGTTCGAAGTTGATAATAATATAAACGTAATAAAAAGAACATATCGTGATGAAAAACAGCAATATCATCTAATTATACAAAAAAAAGACTGAACTTTAATTGAAGTTTCCCCATAAATTAAATTTTAATTCTTAATTATTGATTCTTAATTAATAATGATATGATTTTCCAGTTTCAATAGTTCAAATCCTATAAATTTGTTCCAATAAAGTCAATTTTGCGAGTCAATGAGGTAGTGTAATCTTTCAAAATGCTACCTTTTTTGCTCAAAATTTCAGGAGTTCATCTTCATTCAAGCCATATGGTCATCAAATAATGAAAACTATATTTTTATTTTTACACATATCCAAAAATTTTTCAGTACTTACCAAATCTCCATCTTTACTCATCAAAATATAATCCCAATCCTTATACTTTTTACCCAATTTTTCCAAAATTTCTCAAGTTTCTTTCTCAATTATCTGCTCTCTTGTCCCATTTTTGCATGGTTTCAGATTTTCCAAAATTACAGACTTTCAGAGTCTTTTTGTATATTCTCAAATTGCACTAGCCCAGTGCTTATCCGAATCAGAAATATTTAAAATTACATAAGTCATGAAAAATTTTACAGAGTAAAATTTTCAGCTATTAGCCTATGGCCAATAGATTATAGCTTCTTATTTGCCATTAGCTACTAGCTATCAGCTATCAGCTGTCAGCTAAAACAATATATATCTATCATGCTCTCAATCGTAGTAACTTTTCACTTTAATCACATCTCATTTTTTGATTCATGAACTTTCAAATTCTTCCATAAATCATAGTTCATTTATCATTTTCCAAAAATACATTTCTCATTCTTCATTTCACCATTGAGTGATGAAAACTCGTTTACAAAATTCTGGATCTCTAACTTCTCGTACTTTATTGTATTTCGAATCTATTTCATCTATATATCATTCGTCCAAAAGCTTTTGCTTTTCAGTACTTGTTATGTCTTTTACCAAGATATTATATTCGTCTATAAATTCTCATTCCTGCACATCATCATCAAAAATATGTTCAGCTGTTGGCGATTTTTTCAAAATTTCAGCGATTTTATTTATCCATTTATCCAATCAATAGTGTGATGCTGCAGAAACTACAAAACAATTTTTTTCAAGGATATCTGCTTTGATTTCAAAATTCAATTCTTTTTGAGTAAATTCATTCAACTTGATTAAAAATTGTTTTTTGTATTCTCAGACTATTTCATTATCATTTATCAAATCATATTTGTTCAATGCAAAAATTATCTTTTTGAAAAGTATTATTTCATCATTTTTTTTTGCGATTAAGACGATAGCTCACTCTCTTTCTTCCAAACTAATCTCAGCATCAGCATCCACTTTTTCATGTATATATTTTACTATTTCATCCAATAATTCTGGAATTTCATTTAGTCAATTATCCAATTTTTCCAAATCTCAGATAAAACAGAAAATTCTGGATTTCAATATATGCCTCAAAAAATCATTTCAAAGTCCCTTTCATTCGGCAGCTCACCTAATTAACCCAGGAATATCAATCATATTGAAATGAAAATCTCATACAGAGACACTTCCAAGATTTGGCACAATAGTAGTGAAAGGGTAGTCTCAAATTTTAGCTTTCGTATTCGACACTGAATTTATCAAACTAGATTTTCCTACGCTCGGACTTCAAATCAGAGCGACATCAGCCAAAAGCTGCAATTCCAAAATCACATTCTTTTTCCTTGCCGGTTCTCAAAGTAAAGCAAAAGTGGGGTATTGATTTACTGAATCTTTGAAATGTATATTTCACATTCATCATTCTCATCATTTCAAAGCAACCCATTTTTCTCCATCTTTTGAAAGTTGTTTTATGATATTTCATTCTTCATCTTTTATTATCGTTCAGACTGGCACATTCAAAATCAAACTTTCACCATTTGCTCAGTATTGATCTTTTGTCCTTCCAGGTTCTCAGCTTTGCGCTTTAAATATCTTTTTATACTTGTATGGCAAAAGTGTGTCTTCATCTTTTGTAGCAAAAAAAATGAGGTCTCAACCTTTTCATCCATCTCAACCATTTGGTCATCAAAAAGCCATTTTAGCTTCTCTCCTACCAGAAGCCAATCAATCTCAACCTCTTCAGGATTCTATATGTATTTGTACTTCATCATAAAATTGCATATTTTTGTTTTTTCATATAAATCAACAATATAAATATTGAAAGTATATATTTTTTCAAGTAAAATAGATTAAGCATTATAAGCCTCTAATATGAGTGGATCAAATGTAGTATCAATTTTTAAGTTGTTTAATGCTTGTGTGGATTGGCTTACTACTTGTTCAACATCCTGTCACATATCAACCAAATTAGGTAAATCTCCACAATCTCTCTTTTTTGTATAATTTTCTCGCAAAATTCACATTTTTCTATCAAGTAGCTTTTTTCAAGTTGTATTTGTTTCTGACATTATTTTCAAAGCGTTTTCAAATTCATCCAAATCTATTATCCTTCCAGTTCATTCGTCCTGTGATAATAAATCCAAAAAGATATAATAGTTTAATTGCTTATTTCAATTTTTCTCAGCAGTTGCTTTTGATTCATAAGAAATAAAATTGCTGTTTGATACTGATAAATCTTCATTTTCTCTTTGCATTGTATTTACACTTGAATCTACTACATCGGCTTTTACTGCTAAATTATCGGCGAATAAATACCTCAATAAATCATCCTTTTCAACTAAATCTTTATTTGTGGATAACTTTTCATCTAGTTGATTTATATAATTTCTAAACCTCATTAATTGATTTGGACTTTCTTTATAATTTTCTATACTATCAGATATTAATTTTATCAGCTTAAATTGTTCAGATTCATTACCTTCACTGACAATTAAACAACCATTTAATTTTTCATCAATATCATTTTTATTATAAAATTTTGAATAAATTGTCTTTATGATATCCTGTTTTAATATATTTTTTTCGTTAAATTTAGATACTTCATCTTTTATTACTTCCATATTTGCTCATAAAATTCACTTGAAATTTTTTAAATAAACGGCTTCTGTCATAATAAATCATTGCATGCGATCATATTGATTTATGTTAAATGATAATTTATTAATTATATCGAAATTGATAGAATTTGCAGTTTGTTCCATTTCTTTCATTGTTGGTAATTTTGTTCTTATTCTATCTCTTTCTCAATTTGATTTTCAAATTTTATAACATCCATCATGGTCATTGTAATTTAAAAAATTATCAAATTCTAATGTTCCAGAATTTGTATTATAATACAGCTTGATGTAGTTTTTATTGACTCAGATAGTTCCACTCATGCTTATGATTCAAGTTTTTTCATCAAATTCAATATTTTCATTTATGTCTTGTATCTCAAACTCACTTGCAAAATTTTCTCCATTATCATTTACTGTATCAAAGAATTTAGATATCGCACGGAAACAGCAAACCATACTACATCTTCTGATATTGATATTTTTTATTTTTTCTTTTTCAGTATGCTCTCATCTTTCTTTTATAGCGAGATTCACTATCATTTCATTGATCGTTTTTTGAGTATCTTTGACACTTTTGATGTTGATAGCATTTTTTACGACATCCATATTGATACTTAAATCATCATCCAAACATTGCACATTGTACAAAAAAGTAGGATCTCATTTTTTTTCTTCTTTTAATTTAGCAAATAATCTTTTTTTATCGTCCGTACTAATAGATATGTCCATATTGTTATCCAATTTATCATATTCTCAATATCAATAAATATAATCACTAATTTGTTTATTGTTTTCAACAATTGCTATCGGCTTTATGTCTTTCATATTCCCAGTTGAATATTCAATTGAAGCGTTTATTCTTCTAGTGGAATATTCTTGACTTATTGACACGTTATTATCGTTTTTTATTTCTTTTAATTTCCTTAATCTTTTTCATTGATGAAAAAACATACTTAATCGTTTATACGATTCTTGTTCTTCTTCAGTTAGTTGCTCTCTTTTTTTAACCTTTTTTGATAAATATTTATATTTGAAAAATAAATTTTCTAAATCTTTTTTTTGATGTCATTTTCATTGAACTTTTTCCAACAAAAAATCTATATCTTTGTCCTCTTCAGCAGAAATTTCTTCAGAATCTACGTATTTAGAATAATCTGTCAAATCTTCCTTGTTGTATACTTTATCCATAATTTTCTCCAATGAATCAGGATGAGATTCAAAAATTTTATCCTTTACTTCATTTAATAAATTTTCACTTGTTTTTTCAAATCATTGTGAGATAGCAAACAGATGTTTTCCAAAAATTTCATAAAGATCATCTTTTATATCTTCGTATTTTTGTGTATCATCGCCAAATAATTCAGAGATTCCATATGCACATTCATTGAAAAATCATTCTACATATTTTTTATTTCATAGTGTATCAAAAGATTCTTTTTTGAAAATTTCTTTTTTCATATTTTCAAAAAAGGGAGATATTTTTAGATTTAACATATTTTGAATTTTCTTATCCGATGGCCATTGAGTATTGGCTTCATTAATATTTTCATTATTTGTTAAATTATTATTCACTCAATTAAAAGGGGGGGTATTATCAGTGTCATCAGTGACATCAATATCTTTTGGTTTGCTGTCAATCTTTTGTATCTCTAACGCTCTGAGTTGTCTTTGTTTATTTGTATCGGGAATTTTCCTGATTTCTTTATCTCTTGTAATTAATGTAGGATATCTAAATTCAAAAATTCAGACATCAATTCTATTTCAAATGATAGCCAATCTTGTTTTGTTTAAGTTTCATCAATATTCTTTGCATCATCTACTCCAAATTTCTTTTATTATGGAAAATTCATTATCTGAAAAATTTTCTCAATACCAATCCATAATATTTTTAAAAATATTGAGAAATTGCCCTTCATTTTGTATTCCATTGAGTTGCTTTGGTAAATTTATACTATAATTTCAAGCTTCAAAATTTTCCATGAAAAATAAATAAAATAAACAACTATACAATTATATACGAAAATCAAAAATTTTGCAAATTTTTGCTGTTGATTTTTAGAAGAATTTATATATCATAGTAAATGCTGTATTTTTTGTATTGTTTCATGGGTGTGTAGCTCAGTTGGCTAGAGCAGATCCCTCTTAAGGATAAGGTCGAGGGTTCGAACCCCTCCACGCCTAAATCAATAAAAAAGACGGTTCAAGCTGTATGATCTTATTCATACAGTTTTTCAAAATAAAAAATTCTCCTTTGTATTTAGGAGAATTTTGTATAATTAATGGCTAATATTGTTTATTATTTTTTTGCAAATTTTTTTGTTTTTACATTTTTAATCTTTTCAGCCATACGCTTTTCTTCTGCTTCTGCAGCTTCTTCATCAGCTTTCATTTCTTCCTTTACTTCAGCAATTTCTTTGTTTGTGAAGTAAGAAAGGACTGTCCTAATTGTTACGATAGCTCATAATGTAATCAATTCTTGATAACTTGGATTTACGATAGATTCCAAGATGTCTTTTGCTACCAAAAATTCCAAAGCTAAAACTAGATAATGACCTAGTTTGATGCGGATTTTTCACATTGGAATTTTGTGGTCAACTATCCCTCTATAAACCAAAAGATAAACTGCTTTTATTCATCAAACAACCATCACAGCAATTCCAATATATGCAAAGATTGTTCAAATAAATTCAACCAAAACTTCCATTGTTTCATGACTTAATAAATTCATTTTACTTTTTTTATAAATTAAAAATTTTTTATAACAACTAATTGTATTCTTAAAACTAAAAAAAATCAAAATTTTCATACTATTACATCAAAATAGTACTTTACATTTTACAAAATAATTATTGTTGAAATATATATTGAAATAAATATCAATTATATCGTATTTTATTGTAATTAAGGTTTGCATATGGAGTTCAAAGTTTATAACTCGATGACACATCAAAAAGAAACATTCGTCCCACTCATGGATGAATGAAAAAAGGATTTTGTAGGAATTTATACTTGTTGACCTACGGTTTACCGAAATCCACATATCTGAAATATGAGAGCTTATGTCTTTGCTGATACATTGTGATGTACTATCAGAAATATTCTGTGATATCCGACAAAACATGTCATGAATTTGACTGATGTGGGACATTTGACAGATGATGGAGATGAATGAGAAGACAAGATGGAAAAGTGAGCAAAAAGAGAAAATAAAACAGTACGAGAATTAGCAGATATGTATATTGCAAAATTTTATGAGTATATGGATGCTTTACATATCCACAAACCAGACATAATGTGTAGAGCCACCGAGCATATTCAAGATCAAATTGACATGATAAAGATATTACAAGAAAAAAGTTATACTTATGAAATTCCAGATGACTGAATTTATATGGATACATCAAAAGTCGCAGATTATGGGGAATTGGCGAATTTAGAAAAGCAAAATCTAAAAGCTGGAGCCAGAATTCAAAACGATAACAAGAGGAATATCACAGATTTTGCACTTTGGAAATTTTCTCCAAAATGAGAAAAAAGGCAGATGGAACGAGATAGTCCACGATGAATTTGATTTCCAGGTCGACATATAGAATGTAGTGCAATGTCCAGTAAATATTTGTGACATCAATTTGATATTCACACATGATGAGTAGATCATATCCCTATCCATCATACGAATGAAATTGCACAAAGTGAATGCACATTTGGAGAAAAACCTCGAGTAAAATACCGAATGCACAATCAGTTTCTAAATTTATGATGAAAGAAATTATCAAAATCAACATGATGACTTATTACCGTTGACTGATTGCAAAAAGAGTGATTTAGCGCATTAGATTTGAGATTGCTATATATGACTGCTCATTATAGGAGCTTTTTGGATTTCAATATGGATTTATTGAAGCAAGCCCAAACTCAGAGAAAGAATTTGAATAAAAAGTTGAATAATTTAGAATATGTAGAATTGTTCTGAGATTACAATAAAGTAAAAGACCAATTAAAGACAGATGAATGAAAAGAATTTTTGGATAAATGTGTATGAGCAATCTGTGATGATTTAAATACTCCAAAACTTTTGGCAGAAATCAATACGTGAGTTCGTACACCTACACCAGAAATTGTTTGAGTAATTCATCGATTGGATCAAGTATTTTTGAAATTAGATTTGTTTGAAAAAGTAGAGGAGGAGACTGTAGAAATTCCAGCTGAAATCAGAGAATTAGCACAGCAGCGTTTGCAAGCAAAAACTGAGAAAAACTACGCACTAGCAGATGAATTAAGAAATAAAATTACTGAGATGTGATTCACCATCAAAGATATTCCATGAGGATATGAGATAGTGTAGTTCTTTTTAACAACCCCTTCGTCCCGATTTATCGGGACACCTCCCCTAACAGGGAGGAAAATTCTCCCCTGATAGGGGGAGGTGGCCGTAGGCCAGAGGGGGTTGTAACCTTTACCCATAAAATTTTTCCATGTTTACCAAACTGAATAGTATCATATTGTTTGCCTTAGTCGCTTTTTGACTGGGATGGCTACTTTATCCATTATACATTAAATTCCTAAAAAAGATTCATGCTGGGAAGACTATCCGCGAGGAAGCTGTGACAGGAGAAAAATCTGTAATATTCTCTGAAATGCACAAGCACAAAGCATGAACTCCTACTATGTGATGATGACTTTTGATTCTAATTGTTTTGATCATGGTTTTGTTATCGCTATTAGTCCAAAAACTATGATGGATAAACAACAGTTTAATCAATAGACAAGAAACTTATGTGCTTTTGGCTGGATTTTTTTGAATGTGATTGATTGGATTGCTTGATGATTACTTAAATATTAGATGATATGGAGCAAAAAAGTGACTCAGTGCCAAAGCAAAGTTGATTATGATGTTTATCTTTTCTGGCTTGATTTCTCGGTGGTTTTATGCAAAACTCTGAATTGATTATATAAATTTACGACCAATAGCATGAAAAATTCACTTGTGAATATTTCGACCAATTCTCACATTCGTATTCACAATCGCGATAGTTAATGCTATCAATATCACTGACTGACTTGATTGATTAGCATGATGATTGATATGAGTAGAATTATTGGTATTAGCTATGGTTACATTTGTAAATCAGACATACATAGCGACTACATTTGTCGTAATTGTTTGAGCGGTTTTAGCATCGTTTATGTTTTTCAATATTTTCCCTGCAAAAATTTTTATGTGAGATAGTGGAGCTTTTGCTATGTGATGACTACTTGCAGCATTAATTTACCTTTTGAATATGAGGATCTGAATTATAATTCCATTTCTGATTCTATTTTTGCCATTCATAATTGATTTATGTACGAGTTTTTTACAGATATTTTGGAAAAAAGTATTTCACAAAAAATTATTTGAAGTAGCACCATTGCATCATTTGTTTGAAAAAAGATGAAGTCACGAAGCGACAATAACAATGAAATTCCGAATGATCCAATGATTATTGGCAGCTGTGTTTATAATTATGATGTTTTACCAGATTTGAGGTGAATTGATATAAGAAAGTCACTAGTCGATAGTCTTTAGTCTTTAAATTTGAGATTATTAAAATAAAATTTTTGGCGAAAAATATATAACCATAAACTAATTTGTTCATAAAATAAGTCAAAAGTGAACAAAATTAAAAATTTGTCTACTATTGTGAACAAAAAAATAAAATTTGTTCAATAAATTGTAAAAAAGTGAACAAAAAGTTGAAATATTTTTTGATATGGTTATAATTGTTGTAGTTTTATGTTTGATTTTTACTAAATGCAACATCCAAATTTCAAAATTCCAATATTACCATTAAAACATATAAGGTATGATAAATTGGGTAAACTTATAGTTTTGGCAAATAGAGAACTCGCGAAATATGATTGATTAATTCAAAGTATCCCAAATCCTGAGATATTACTTTGAACACTAACCACATCTGAATCTGTATCTTCATCTCGTATTGAGTGAACTCAGACATCTTTTTTTGAAGTAGTCAGATACCAAGATTCTTTGAAAGAGAAAAATAAACACTTTGCCGATATTCAAGAGGTTGTAAATTACAAAAGGGCACTGATATATGCTACAGAAAAGATTCAAAAGGAAAAACTCTCACTTTCCCTCATAAAAGAAATCCACAAAATTCTTTTGGATTGAGTGAGGTGATCAAATAAAGATAGATGAAATTTTAGAAAAACACAAAATTGGATATGAGTGTATTGATCTAAGCCAGAAACTGCTGAATATTTGCCACCAGCACCAGAAAAAATTGAGAAATATTTGAAAAACTTAGAAGACTATTTCCAATATAATGATGAAGATCCTTTGGTACAAGTAGCAATCATTCATTCTCAATTTGAGAGTATCCATCCATTTTTAGACTGAAATTGAAGAGTTTGAAGACTTTTAATCCCATTATTTTTATATTCAAAATGACTTTTGAGCTATCCAAGTTTTTATATGAGTGAGTATTTTGAGTATGACAAATATTGATATATATTAGCATTGAGACAAGTGACCCATGAATTAAATCGAGAATGACGGATTGAATATTTCTTAAATGGTGTAATTGGTCAAGTTCATCATAATATAGATAGGATAAAGAATATGCAAAGACTTTATGAGAATATGAAAAAAAATATTAACTCTGTCATTAATTCAAAAAAATCTATAGAAATGTTAGATTTTTTGTTTAAAAAACCTATATTTACTGTAGCAGAATTTATTGAAAACGTCTGAATGAGTAGAGCTCTGAGCTATAGATATTTGGACATATTGCAAAAAGAATGATACCTTAAAATAGAAGATGATTTCAAGGTCCTTACATATAACTTCAGATTACTGACCGAAATATTCGAATAATTTACAAATAAGACCTCTATTTCCCATCTACTATTCGCTTGTCTCTAAACTCGGGATTATAAAACTACAAATTTTGAAATATTTTTATCATAAAATTTATGCCCCATGAAATACAACAACATTCGTGAAGAAGCATTAAAAAATAAAGTCTGAGCAGATTTTTTTGCTAATTTTGATACGACAGATATTCCATGAAATATCGATTTTTGTGTAAAACCAAAACAAACTGATTTATTCTCAACTACTGCACCGCTTCTTCGAGCAGAAGCCAAAACATGAAATTACGATGTGACGGAAATGTTTACCCAACTCATTCTGACCATCTGAAAAGCTAGGACATTTGATAAAACTTTACCACCTGCTTTTTTGTGAGCATTCGATTTCAAGAAAATTGCTTTCGTGGAATACATAGAAATTCAAGATATTTTCTACGAAAACGATTTCAATCGAAATGTCACTCCATCAAATCATGACACAAAAGAATTCAAAAAAGTACAAACAAGAATTGATAATATTCTGAAAAAGAAAACTCGAATTTTCGACTATAATCAAGATGAAGAAAAACTAAAAGATTTTATCAAAAATGTAATTTGAAAAGCAGGAAGTACAGCAAAAATCAGAATCAATAAAAATAATTTCCTACCAATATACTTGAGACGATTGGAAATAATAAAACCACAAATTGATGTCAACCGAGAAGACTTGAAGAAAAATAATATTTTAGACTCAGATTTCTTTTTGGCTGATTTATTTGTAGATGACCGCTGAACTGATACAATTACTGACGATGAAACTATAAAAAATGATTTATTTGTACTTTTTGAAAATGGAGGATATAGAATTACAAAAGAAAATTTACAAAAATCATGAGTAAATAGTTTATTTGGAGATGTTTTCATTCAAATCAAAAATAAAAAAGCCTATGAATTTTTTCGAAAAAACTACAAAAGGCCACCAAGAAAAGAATATCAAGAATACATAATTCAAAGGAGGGATTTGATAGTGCCACAAGATATCAGAGAAAGGAAATGAGCATTTTTTACTCCAAGAATTTGGGTAGAAAAAAGCCAAGAATATATGGCAAATTATTTTGGAGAAAACTACCAAGATGAATATTATATCCGAGATTGTGCAGCTTGAACGGGAAATCTACTCGCATGATTAACCAATAAATACAATATTTATGCATCGACTCTCGATAATGCAGATGTAATTGTAATGAAAAATATGATTAAAGATAAAACAATAAATCTGCTTGAAAATCATGTTTTTCAGTTTGATTTTTTGAATGATGATTTTTCAGAACTGCCTCAAAGTTTGCAAGATATTATCAGTGATGAAGAAAAGAGAAAAAAGCTGATTGTTTACATCAATCCACCTTATGCTGAAGCTACTAATGCTAAAACTGTTACTTGAACATGAGAAAACAAAGCTTGAACTTCAATTGAAAATGAAACTTATGAAAAATATAAAAGTCTGATTTGAAAAGCTTGAAATGAATTATTTACTCAATTTTTAATTAGAATTTACAAAGAAATTCCTTGATGTAAAATATGAGAATTTTCAAAATTAAAACATTTACAATGAACAAATTTTGCAGATTTTAGAAATACCTTTCAACCGAAACTTGAAAGTTGTTTTATAGTTCCTTGAAATACTTTTGATAATGTAAAATGAGATTTTCCAATCTGATTTTTTATTTGGAACTGCGAAAATAATGAAAAATTTGAAAAAATCGATGCAGATATTTTTGATAAAGTTTGAAACTTTTTATGAATAAAGCATATAACAGTTGATAACGAAAATTATCGGATTAATAACCGAATTAATAAATATAAACAAACGAATTCTAATATTTGAAGTGCAATTGTTTTTAGATGATCTGATTTTCAACACATTAAATACACTTGTATTGCAAATGAATGAATTGAAACATCCAATACTAAATTTTTAATAAATGAACAAAATTTGTTCCAGTGTATTGTTTATTTTTGAGTAAAGCTTTGCATTGAAGCAACCCGACTTAACGACCGTGATCAATTCTTACGACCAAAAGATGAACGAGAAAATGATATAGAATTTCAAAATGACTGCTTAGCTTTTACACTTTTCCACTGACAAAATCGTATAACTTCTCGTGAAACATGAGTAAATCACCGAATTCCATTCACTGAAAACGAAGTCAATGCGAGAGATAAATTCGCTTCCCACTTTATGACAGATTTTCTCAAAGGTCGTGAATTTTCTCCAGAAGCAAAAGATGTTTTTGATGCTTGAAGAGAGCTTTGGAAGTATTATCACGAAAATGCTTGAACTTGTCATCCTGAACGAATGTGAAGGATCTTAGGTGACACACAAGATTCTTCGGCTAATGCCTCAGAATGACAAAACGGATATCTTGTAAATGCGAGTTTATATGAAATTAGAGAATATTTCCAATGAAGAAATGATAAATGAAAAATGAACAACAAGAGTGATGATGAAAAATATAATGAATTGATTTGAAATCTAAGAGAAAAACTAAAAATTCTTTGAGATAAAATCGCTGAAAAAGTGTATGAATACGAATTCTTGAAAAGATAACTAAGAATGTGCCCCTTTATGAAAGGGGCTCCCCGATTTATCGGGGTGGGGATTTTTAAGTGTAAATGTGTAAAAATCCCCTCGGCTTCGCCGTTTCCCCTTTAAAAAGGGGAGAAAATTCAAAAAGACTTTTGCCTCTTTGTAAAGTAGGAGGAGAATCTGAAACTTTTGCCCCTTTGTAAAGTTTATGCCGCAATGCGGTAGGGCTCCCCGCAGTATTGCGGGGTGGGGATTTTTAAGTGTAAATGTGTAAAAATCCCCTCGGCTTCGCCGTTTCCCCTTTAAAAAGGGGAGAAAATTCAAAAAGACTTTTGCCTCTTTGTAAAGTAGGAGGAGAATCTGAAACTTTTGCCCCTTTGTAAAGTTTATGCCGCAATGCGGTAGGGCTCCCCGCAGTATTGCGGGGTGGGGATTTAATAGCAAAGAACAATAAAATCCTCCGGCTCTACGAGCCACCTCCTTTGAAAAGGAGGGAAATCTGAAAGTTTTGCCCCTTTGCAAAGGGGCTGTCACGAAGTGACTGGGGATTTAATTTACATACAATAACAATAAATGATAATTCAGTATAATCCATATCTCAAAAAATATTGAAGAACAAATAGGAAAAATCAAACTGAAGCTGAATGAAAAATTTGGCATATAGTATTAAAACAAGATAAAACATGATATAGATTCTTAAGACAGAAACCGATATGAAATTATATACTAGATTTTTACTGCGATAAATTAAAACTGTGAATAGAAATTGATGATTTAAGCCATGATTGGAAATGAGAAGAAGATGAAGAAAGAATAGAATATTTAAATAGCTTATGAATTAAAATTATTAGATACTCAAATGAAGATATAAATTATCGTTTAGAAGGTGTTATGATAGATTTGGAAGATACATTAGAAGAAAGGAGAATAGAATTACAAAAATCAAAAAAGACTTTTGCCCCTTTGTAAAGGGGCTCCATCCCTCCCGATCCCGTCCCGGGTCGAGGACTCTCGGCGCGCCGGAGGATTTATCGGGAGGGTGGGGATTTAAAAGAAAAAACAAGAAATCCTCCACCGCAAGCGGTCCCCCTCCTTTGAAAAGGAGGAAAATCCAAAAAGACTTTTGCCTCTTTCGTAAATTAGGAGGAAAATTATCAAAAAAATACACCTACTTTCAAAAAGGAGGACAGTTGTATGCATACTTTTTTCATATAAATAAAAGTCAATATAAAAATAATATTTTCTTTAATCTTGAATATTTTGTATTTTTTCATATAAATTCAATATTGATTTATCCATAATCATCACAAAATGCTAAATCGAATCAAAAAAAATCTCGTTGTGATAACCAAAGTATTCCTCGGAGTATTATTACTCCAATTTTTCTTGCAAACTTTTGTGACATTTAGACTTTGACGAGATGGGAAATTTTGGACTTTGATTTGGATGTGGAAAGAATTTTTGATTGTAGCTCTGACAATATTTGTGATTCGATTTTTGGCAAAAAGAGTTGAAAAAGAAAAAATCAAAAAAATGTGGGAAGATTTTCCACTCAAACGATTTGTGATAGTTTTCTGTCTGACAATTCTCGTAGCATTTATAATTTCATTATTCAATTCATCGATTTCAAATTTTGTACTCTCAATCAGATATAGTATGTTTGGTTATTTTATATTTATATTGTTTTATGTCATTTCATACCTATTTTTCAATATAAGAGCTGAAAAATTATGAGAACGATATTCCAAAATTATCAAACGATTACTGTGATGAGCACTGATTCGACGATGAATTATACGACTTTGTCCAGCATTTATCGAGCTATTTTGATACAATCAATGGAATTACGAGTGAAAAGTATGAGAACAGCCACCAGTAGCGTATTATACACAATACAAGGATGGTTTTGTCCGTAATCAATTTTTATTCGAGAGACCAATTAGTTTGTGATTTTTTTTGGTCGCATTTTGGCCATTGTTTTTTATGTTTGTCTTGTATAAAAAAGGCACAAAAAATTGGGTTATCCGATGATGATTATATTGAATAGTTTTGCTATCTACATTTTCTCGTGCAGCACGATGAGCTTGGTTTGCTCAGACTGTAATATTATTTTTTGCTCTTTATCGGAAACAAAATAAAAAATTATTTTTGAGCTTTTTGATTCCAATTATTTGTTTGCTATGAGTAGTGACATATTATTGAAGAGATCAGATAATATACAGAGATTATTCAAATACATGACATATCAAAGAACTCGTTGTTGCTGTAAATAAAATTAAAGAGAAGCCATTCTTATGACAGTGAGCTGCAAGTGCATGACCAGCTTCTCATCATTTAGAAGAATGACAAGAATATAATCCAGAAAATCAATATCTCCAAATTTGGATTGAATATTGATTGATTGCATTTATTGGTTGGATGGCATTATATTTGTACCTAAATTTTATATGATTCAGAGCATATAGACAAGATTATGTAGATAAAACTAAATCAAAAGAGATGAAACATCTTTCGCTAGTAATTTTTGCATTTTCACTCGGAATGATTTGACTCAGTATAGAATGATTTGTGTTGCATAGTTTCGTAGATAGGATGATAGTTTATCCATTTACAGCACTTTTTGGAATATATTTAGCAAGCTACTATAGAGCTAAATTGTACGGAACAAAAGAAAATAAAGCATTATGTGAAATGTAAAATCTTAAAATTTGCAAAAATTTAGGCATATAAATATCTGTGAATACGCAATTGTAATTGTATTGGTAACATAACCAATATAATACACAATTTTCAATTGATTTTTTCTAATTTTCAAGTATAATCAGCAATAATATTTTTTATATTATATCATATAAAAAATGAATTATACAGTAATTTATACAAAAGAATCTGATGGATGATATACGACACAAGTAGTAGAATTGCCAGGTTGTATCAGCTATTGAGTTGATATAGAAGATGCTCAAAAAATGACAAAAGAAGCAATTTTAGTATATTTGGAGTCTGCAAAAAAGCATGAGACAGACAATGTTTCCTTATTAAAGAATCAATATACATTTATTTCAAATATGTTTGTAGATGACCTCGTACACATCTAAAGAAATAATAAAATTTCTAGAAAATCATTGATGGGTTGTGGATTACATTAGATGAAGTCATACCGTGCTTTATCATGAATTGCAAAAGAAAAGAACGACTATTCCTCAACACAGTGCTAAAAAGGATTTACCAGAATGAACATTGCAAGCAATATTGAGACAAACATGATTTTCAAAAAAAGATTTAAATTAATAAAATTGAAATTAAATAAATGCTAAACTTTGACTGACTAAAAATATTAGACAAACATATAAACTTTCTTCAAGATAAATGTCAAAATACAAATCTTTTTTTGGTTGGATGATGTATCAGAGACATCTTATTAGATATTGAAAAAAATCTCACAGATGTAGATTTTACTATGGCATGAAAACCTTCCGATATTTACGAAAATATCCAAAAAGACGAGATTCATCATTTTATCACTGAGAAATTCGGGACAATTACATTGATTCCAAAAGACAATAAAGAATTGAAATATGAGTTGACTCCACTTCGCACAGAAAATGATTATTCAGACAATCGCCATCCTGAAATGATAAATTGGCAAAATGATATTATACTTGACTCAAACAGGAGAGATTTTTCAATAAATTGTATTTATTATTTCTCAGCAGAATTCCCAAAAAGCAATCTGAACAAAGAATTCAAAGAACAGAAAAGTATTAAAGATGAATTTGCATTACAAAAATCATTAAAAGATAATTGAGTGATATTTTACTCAGATCTAAATCTTTTAGTCGTCCAAGATGAAAATTACATTTCAAAAATATTCCCAGATTGAAATTTTGACCAAGTTTTTGCTACATATTTGGTAGACATATTGCACGAAGATTTTGTAAATAAAAATAGAAGTACAGAATCAAAAATTCGTATAATCATCGATCCACACAAATGAATTCAAGATATTATAAATAGGAAGATTAAATGTGTATGAGAACCTCAAAAGAGATTTACAGAAGATGCTTTGAGGATAATTCGTGCATTGAGATTTGTTTCTGTGCTAAATCAAAAGCTAAAAGATAATCAATGAGATAAGCCAAAAATTACCTTATTCGATATAGATACAGACACATGGAAAGCGATTAAAGAATTAGCAAATTTAGTACCAAATATATCCAAAGAGAGGATTCACGATGAATTGATGAAGGTTTTTACTTCATGAGATCCATTTGCTTTCGTCTCATTGCTCGATGAAGTGAAGTTGCTTGAATATGTATTCCCAGCGGTATATTCTACAAAAAACATTGATCAACCAGTCAGATATCATCCATTTGATGTGTATGTACATACATTGATGTCGCTCTATCATCTGCAAAAAATAAACAAAGATTATCTTGTCAGATTTTCAATGCTTTATCACGATGTCTGAAAAGTAGGGCAGTATGCAGCATACGAAAAAAATCTTTCTCGTGAAGAAATCCGTGCAATTTTGTCATGACCTCTAAATCATCGTGTTTCATGACCAGAATTAGCAAAAGAGGATTTTTCAAGACTTACTTTTTCAAAATCTGAAATCAAAGATATTTGCCGATATATATTCAATCACCATGTTCCATGAGAGATATTAAACGCAAACGAAGAAAATAGAATCAAAAAGCTTCGTAAATTGTATAGTGAAGCTTGATTTGAAAAAGTAAATAACTTATTGGACATCACTATTGCAGACAGGTTGGGTCAATATAATCCAATGCAAAATAGTGCAGATATCACAGATGTAGAATGATTAAGAATTATGTTAAAAGATTTGGAAAAGGAGGAGTGACAGTTTACTCAAAAAGATTTACAGATAGATTGAAAAAAAATTATGAAACATTTCAAAATCCCAGCTTGACCACAGATTTGAGAATTGCTTAGTTTAGCCATGAATCGAGTATTAGTAGATATAAAAAATAGAAATACTGAAAAAGAAATTCTAACATATTTGAAATGAATAGTAAAGACTATGAAATAATATTATATATATTTTTAAGATTTTTGGTTAAGAAAATAATAATATTATAATAAATTTTTTCCATTTTTTATATGTTTTATTATAATAATAAACGAGATAATTTTATTTTATTCACGAATTTATGGTTGTATTATTGATAATATTATTGTGTATATGATGAATATTTGCTATATATTACGCTGGTAAGGCTGCATATAGATTAATTTTCTTAAATATTAAACAAAAACACACACTCAAACAAGCAGAAAATTTGAGATTTATACAAGTGAGATTAGAAAAAAAAGCAGCCGCAAAATCTGGAGATATTGAAGCGACTGACCATACACAGCAGATGAAAGACAATATTGAAGTGATGAATCAAGTATTCAAAAACTTTTATTGTATATACGAAGATAATCGAAAAAATAGAATATTTTGAAACAACTACATTAGTATGGAGCTCGTAGCAGAAAAAGAACAAATTAAATATTTTTTATGAATTCCAAAAGAACATGTTTCAACAGTAAAAAAGATGATAGCGGCATTTTATCCGAGTGCATTTATAGAAGAATGTGAACAACCAAAATTTTTGGAAGCATGAAAATATATGTCTGGATGACAATTTTATCCGACAAAAGATAGTGTCCATCCTATCAAAACCTATGAAAGTTTTGAAGCAGATCCGATGGACAGTATTCTATCTGCATACAATAGTGTAAATAAAGATGAGAGATTAGATTTGCAGATATTGGTGCAACCATTACATGAAAGTGTTTTGAAAAAAATGAGAAAAAAGGCTGAAAAAATAAAAGAATGAAAAGATTTTTGATGGCGAAAATCCATGCTTTTAAAAATATGGAAGGCCTGATCAAAAGAAGATACTAAACATGAAAAAAATAAAGAAGAAAAACATAAGCATGATTTTTCTCAGGCACAATTGCAAGATTTTGATAAAAAAATGGATGATGAAATATTTCTGACAAAAATTAGAGTGTTTGCTGTGTCTCCTGATAAAACAAGGACATCAAAAATGGTAGATGAAATGTGAAGGCTATTTAACCAATATAATTACATTTGATTAAATACATTGAAATTGAAAAAAATTAAAGATATCAGAATGTTTGCAAAAGATATTGTTTTAAGAGATTTTTATACACATTATCCGACATTTGAAGACTTAAAAGATTTTGATAAAAAAAATATGCTAAACATAAAAGAATTGTCTTCAATTATCCATTTTCCTCATTCCAGATTTAATCAAAATCCGCGTATTATGTGGCAACTTGGAAAAATCATTTCGGCTCCAGATAATTTACCGACAGAATGAATGCATTTATGACGAAATGATTTTGGTTGAGTTAGGAGAGATGTTTATTTGACAGATAAAGATAGATTTAGACATGTTTATATTATCTGACAGACGTGAACATGAAAATCAACTATGATTTTGACTCAAGCAAAGGAGGATATGAGGAGATGAAATGGTTTCTGTGTGATTGATCCTCATGGAGATTTGGTTGATACACTAATGAAATATTTTCCAAAGGAAAGAATTGACGATTTAATTTATTTTGATTTATCGAATACAGATTATCCAATCGCTTTTAATCCACTTGATTGAGCAAAGACAGATGATGAAAGAGATGTCCTTACAAATGATATGGTTGAAATGTTTGTAGATATGTATTGAAGTGAAATTTTTGGTCCACGTATCCAGGACTATTTTCGTAACTCTTGTTTTTTACTCATGGAACAGCCAGATTGATGAACTCTTTTGGATATAATGAGATTGTTTACTGATGATGCTTTTGCAGAAGCAAAAATTAGAAATGTAAAAAATCCAGTAATTGCTTCTCGGTGGAATAAGACATACAAGAAAATGTGAGATAGAGAAAAGCAAGAGATTATTCCGTTTATTCAAGCTAAGTTTTCACCATTTACTACATCAACTTATGTTAGATGAGTTGTGTGACAACCAAAATCTGCATTTAATTTTGGTGAGGCGATGCAACAGAAAAAAGTAATAATGTGTAAATTAGCAAAATGATTAAGTTGAGAGACAAATAGCCAATTGATTGGTAGAATGGTAGCTATGCAAATCAAACTTGCTGCATTGAGGAGAGCTGCAATCCCAGAAGATGAAAGAGTCCCATTCTTCCTTTATGTGGATGAATTCCAAAATTATGTGTCACAGTCTTTTGAAAGTATTTTGTCTGAAGCCAGAAAATATAGACTTTGACTTACTATGGCACATCAGTACATTGATCAATTAAAAAAAGAATGACTTGGAGGGGCTTTAGATCTTTCAAAAACAATATTTGGTAATGTCTGAACTATATTTGCACTAAAAGTTTGAGCTCCAGATGCAGAATTCCTGGAAAATGAATTTAGTCCAGAGTTTACCAAAATGGATTTACAGAGTTCAGAAATATTTAAGTGAATCATGAAAATGAGTATTAATTGATCACAGTCAAGACCTTTCTCTTTGACAAGTAGGACAATATATTGAGATCCGCCATTGAATACACCAGAAAAAATTGAAATAATGAAACAAATTTCTTCTCTAAAACGATGAACGAAGAGGGAACTCGTAGACAAAGAAATCTACTTCAGAATTTGAGTATAGGTCCGATTAAAATCGGACAGCTAATAGCTATTAGCTAATGGCTATTGGCAGGCTACGAAAGTAGCAATATACAATCTATCAAAATTTTCTTCCACTTGCTTTTCAAGTTTACTTCTCTCTATTCACAAAAAATCTGAAATAAAATCATATAAATGTGTAATCATAGCAGGTGTATTCGTTTGCCCTCTAAACTCTTTTACTGGTAAATAAGGAGCGTCTGTTTCAATCAATAATTTATCTAAATTTACCATTTTCAGACTGTCCCTGAGATTTTGTGCACTTGGATATGTGGTGTTTCCGCAAAATCAAATCCATAAATTTGGAAAATTGTTTTGAACTTTTGCTATTTGTTGTGGTCAATATCACCGACAGTGAATGTAGATTTTCAAATCTTTATAATTTTCCAATATTTCATATGTAGAATCAAAGTCATCTCTTGAATGGATAACAACAGGCAAACCATATTTTCTCGCAAGTTTCATCTGTTTATCAAATAATTCTTTTTGTAATTCCAAATTTGGCTCTCAATCGTAATGTACATCAATCCCAATTTCACCTATAGCAACTACATATTCTTTGTTTTCTATATACATATTTTCTAATCTCATCAATTCTTCATCAATATTTTCTTGCGTGATTTTTCACTCAACTACTTCCAGTGGATGAAGTCATAATGTACATTTGATATAAGATTTTCATTTATATTCTTTGCAAATCGTGATTCAATTTTCATTATATTTCCAATCTGATCATGCATTTACGAGTCTATTTCATCATTCTTTTTCAAAATCAGAAATATGTTTTTGCCAATCTTGGAATAGAGTTCAAGAATTTAAATGTGTATGTGAATCAAGCATGACAATATTTTTGAAATAAATAAATTTAGTATAATCAAATAACAACAAAAATCAAAAAATTTTTTTTAAGCAAATAGTCACTTGAATTTCAATTCAATCTGATTATCATAGCACCACAACAAAGATTGATTTATCTGATTACAGATAGAAAAATTTTTATTTATTAAATATAATTTAATGAAAAAAAAATCATTAGTAATTGCAGTAGTATTGGTTGTAACAATATTTTGATTATTATTCTTCGCAAGATTGAAAATGTCTAATGACTTGAAGTCATGATTACTTAGAGAAGATTCAAACTGAGTAATTCAACAAGTATCATGGTGATGAAATGATATGTCTATCAGTGTTAATGGACCACAGACAGCTCTCCGTATTCCAATTTCTTCAGTTGTACCAGAAACATTGACTCGAAAAAACTTTAAATTCAAATTAAATTTATATGATGAAAATTGAAATAAACTAAATGTAAAAGTATATTGAGAAAATTCAAACGAATGATGAAACTGAACAATAATATTAATATATAAAGATACAATATTATGAATGAAAGAATATAAAATACCTATAAATGGACTAAAAAGAATAAGTGATGATGTGTATGAAGTAGATTTATCGAATTTCGATTGATATTCAGATGTGAATGGCTGAACAATCTTATATAAATTGCTCTGAAGGTGAAAAATAGATAGTGTATACTTACAAATATTACATTGATCAAATATAAAATTAGAATTTTCAGTTATAGAATAAATTGGAAAAATCGAAACATAAAATTTTCAATTATAAATTTCCAAATCTGAATTTTTTTACTTACTTTTCTTGTTTTTCTTATACATTTTATTATAATCACTAAATCACATTTTTTTTAGTTTATTTAAAAAATAAAATATGGTTGCTATTGCTATAATTGCTTGAATATTGATGTTTATGGTACTGATTATCCTTCACGAGCTTTGACACTTTACTGCAGCAAGGAAATCAGGAGTAAAAGTGTTGGAATTTGGTATCTGAATCCCTCCAAAAATCTGCAAGCTTTGAAAAGATAAAAAAGGGACAGAGTATACAGCAAATGCTATCCCTTTGGGATGATTTTGTAGCCTGAAATGAGAAGATCCAAACAATCCTGATGATTTTAATGCACCAGATAGTTTTATGTCTGCAAAATTCTGGAAAAAAATTGTGATTTTGCTTTGATGAGTGACTGCAAACTTTTTGGTAGCATGGGTACTATTTACAGTCATATTCACTGCATGAACACAACCACTTTCAATATTGCCAGAAAATTCAATAAAATGAGAAAGTCATAGTTTATTGATGCCTACATATTCTTATTTACAAGAATTGTGACTCATGGAATTAGAAGGAACCGAAGTTCCATTGATAGTTACATCTACTATTTCAGGGTATTTAGTTGATGATTTATGACTCCAAGAATGAGATGAAATTACAGCAGTTAACTGATTAGTAGTAAATTCACGAAATCTCTGACAAACGCTAAAAGACTCTATTTGAAAGGAAATTACTATCGAATATACCAGAGATTGAGAGACTTTACAATGAAGTGCGACATGTCCAATTGATAGTTGTATTTTGGGAATCACCTATGCTTCATCAAAAAGCTTAGAGTTACAACCAATAAAATATCCATTTTACAAAGCAATGTGGATGTGATTAAAAGAAATTTGAGCGGAATGGAAATTAACATTCTCATCACTTTGAACAGTATTAAAAAAGGCATTTTCTGCTGACAAATCACAAAGGCAAGATTCATTAAATTCTCTTTCAGGACCTGTCTGAGTCATTGTAGTCCTAAAAGAATTGATGTATAATGGAGATCGGACCGTTTATTTAGCTTTTGCAGGAATGATCTCATTAGCTCTTGCAATATTCAACATCTTGCCAATCCCTGCATTGGATGGATGAAGGACATTGAGTGTGATAATACAGCAAGTTTTTTGACTGAAAAAAGAAAAATATTTCACAATAGAGTGATATGTAAATACAGTCTTTTTCATTATCTTGATGTGACTTGGAATCCTTATAATCTACAATGATTTCAAAGTCAGAGTTTGAATCGATTTGCTATATCCAATCAAGTGGTTAATTCACGCTATTGGTGGATAATATACGAATTTATTGAATCGTCGCTTTGCGACTAATTTTCCCTATATATTGTTTATAACTAATGGCTAAAGCCATTAGTTGTATCTAAAAATATATAAAAAAAGAAAAGTCGCATCGCGACTTAACCAGTAAAATATATAAATCCAGTGAACTTTAACCAACAGCTTTAGCCGTTGGTATTTCAACAAAAGATCATTAAAAGTCCCAACGGGACGAATCCTATATATTAATCAGAATTAAGTTATATTGCTAACAATTATCATTCTGTACTATAGCCTCAAATTTGTATGCCTTTTGAATATATCAAGGTAATACCTCGTTTAGTGTGCCGTTGTCTTCTGCTTTTAATTTCTCATAAACTTCTGATATTTCATTATACTGATCTGTGCTCAAACATTCATTTCATTCAGCCATATTTAATAATTCTTTATAATATTTTTCCAAACTATATTTCCTCTCCAAAATATCTCAATTTCCTTTAAATGTATTATGAAAAAATACCTCAACTTTTTGCCATAATACATCAAATCATGAGAAAACACTCACTTTTTCTGCTGGGTGATTTTGGATATATCATCGAGATAAAGCAAGTAAAATTAATCATATGATAAATTTGACAATATTCCATTTTAGTTGTTTTTTGTCATATTTGCTCAAAACAATTTTCACTTCTTCTTTTTGTTCTTCAGCCATAATTTAAATTTAACAATAAAAACGCTGAGTCAAGTACTCATAATTTCATGATATAGTTTTCAGACCTCATTTCAACATAAAAATTGCATATTTTTTGCCCCCGGCGGGCCATACCGCCTTGCGGCATTCCTTACAGTCACTTTTGTCCAGAGTCACAAAAGTGGCTAATCCTGCTGAAGCCGGATGCCCTTCGGTCAAAAGACTCTTTAAAAAATTTTTCAGTCATACTTTTCGTTTGTTTATTTTCTGAAGATGACGGAGAATCGTTACATCCGATTCTTTTGGACAGCTTTAGCATATTTTTATCAGTAATTTCAACGCAGTCTGACAAATGAAAAATTTTTGGCTGACGCCTTTTTATAATATTCGAATAATTAAAATTGATAAAATAAAGCAGAAATATAATATTGTTTTTTGTTCACCTTTTCATAATATACACATTGATTTACAATCTATTACACAATTTTATGAAAAAAGCTTTTGTAAATTGTCGAATTATGCCTGGATGAGTATTAAATGTTTTTCAAGACTTAATACAAAAAGAGGAGTACTCAGAAGCAAAAGTATTTACACTTTTTTCAGATAGATTAGAAATTTCAGTTTGAAATAAAAAATTACAAGTAGTCACAGCATTACCAAAACGATTAAACAAAATATTTTTGTACTTTTCAAAACACAAAATTAAAATTTTATCATCAATTTTTGATTATCGTAATTTGATGATGTTTTATCATTTTTTTATGAGAGTATTATCTAGGAAAATCAGAAAATATTCACCAGAAAAAATTATAATTTCTTCATTCGCTATCGCAAAAAATATTTCAGTTCCAAATATCAAAAAGAAATTATATTTACACTCGCCAATGCAATATATTCGAAGTCATTATGATGAATACACACACAAACTTGTGTGATTTAAACTTGCTTTATTCAAAGCTATCACTCCAAGACTCAGGAGACGAGACAAAAAATTCACACAATTTGATGAAGTGGAATTTAATAGCCAATATACAGCGAAATTAGCAAAAGAATTGTATTGAATCACAGGAAATGTAGTTTATCCAAAAATCGATCCAGCATTCCAAACAGCGAATTTAGTTTTACAGCCAAATAATTATTACATTTATGTTTGAAGAACAGTGAAATTTGTAAAAGAAGTAGATAAAATTATAAAACTATTCAACGAAATAAAAGAGCCGCTTTTGATCATGTGAAGCGGTCCAGATGAATTGTATTTAAAATCAATCGCATGAGATAATGTGATATTCATTTGACGAATAGAAAATCCTAAAGAGAAAATGAAAATAATTAGTGAATCAAAATGACTCATCAATATTACCAAAGAAAGTTTTTGAATTTGTACTATGGAAGCTTTGCTTTGCTGAGTCCCAGTATTCGGTTTCAATGATGGTGCTTCAGTTGAATTAGTTGGTTCTGAATCTTGAATCCTTATACCGGATAAAAATCACGAAACATTGGTTTCAAATTTCAAAGAATTTGCAGAGACAGAGCGGAATAGGAAACAAATCCAAAGTAGAGCAAGAGAATTAATTAAGAATTATAATAAATAGACCGCGGGTAATCGGTTATTTGTAGACTGAATTAAAAATTTTAATCAGTCTGTTTTTTGCGATTTACCCTGGGTCAAAAACATATTATGCCCTCATTGGTAAGGGGGGCAGGGGAGGTTGATTATTCCACTTGAGGAAAGCCCGGGGTTTCAGCGAAGCGGAAACCTAACCCCGGGGTCAGAAACAATAAGTCCCGGAGGGACGAAATATCAAATAGCTGAGGGTTTCACCCTCAGCAAGGAATGTGGAATATGAAAAAATCCCGAAGGGATGACATATGTCGTATAATTGAATTATAATCCCAAAAATAAAAGAATATGAAAATAAAAAAAAGAAAAATTTACATAGGAATTATATTTTGGAGTTTAATGTTTATATGGGTTGTAACCCAAAACGAAGAGATCTTTAAAATTGACAACTATGTAGAGTATCCAAACTGCTTAATTGCTATTTGGATTGTCGGAATGTGGACAGCGACAAAATCTCTGTTCTGCATAGACCGACACAAAGGAGCGACAAAACACAAGAAAAAATATTACACTGCTTGTAAAATTTCCGCTGATGATGTCAGAGTAAAAAATGACATAAAAAATCAGAGTAGACAAGCCGTGAAAATACTGATCCTGTGGATTGTGTTCTTGATTGTTGAAGGAGTATTTTACCACTATAATATTATCAATGAAAAAATGATAATATTGGGTACTATAGGCCTTCGTATATTTGACAAGCTGTTCATTCTCATATGGTGTCCATTTGGTGCTATCATGGAAAACAAGTGCTGTACAACTTGTCGAATCCACGGTTGGGATCAGCTGATGCTGAATTCTCCATTAGTTTTCATTCCATCCGTAACCTCTTATAGCTTAATTTTCATCTCTATGATATATTTCATTGAATGGGAAATTGCTATAAAAAGGCATCCAGAACGGTTTTCACAAATTTCAAATATGACAATTAGATGTACTGGTTGTCATGAGGTTTGTGGTCGTTGTAAGAATAAATATAAAGAGCTGTGATTTTCTCAGCTCTTTTTCGTATAAAAAATTTTCACAAATTTTTGAATATTTTTCACACATATTAATAATTATAATGTAATTG
>FLNV01002235.1_pt1 | contig 41477 bp, 40 predicted proteins | sample 1140351 | NCBI WGS metagenome assembly FLNV01 (sample SAMEA3878207, study PRJEB12797) | bioreactor metagenome | biome: Moose rumen | place: Sweden | collected 2011-10
GTCAAGGATCATCAGGTCTGCCTGGCCCACCTGCTTAGGAATGCCGAATACCTGAACGAGTTGGACACGAAGCAGGACTGGTCGCGAAGGTTTATCCATCTGATAGCTCATGCCATCGATCTCAGACGAGCGGGTGACATCACGAAAAGGAAGATAAAGGTACTGAAGACCAAAATGAAGAACCTCTTGGGTGAGAACCTTACGCATCTTGACGAAGAGTTTGAGAGTTTCAAGAAAGGTGTCCTCAAAGTAAAGGACTATCTGTTCACCTTCCTCACGGACCTGCATGTACCCTATGATAATAATGCAAGTGAACGGGGCGTGAGGAAAATCAAGGTAAAACAGAAAGTCAGCGGTTGTTTCCGTACAGATGGAGGTGCGGATGATTTTGCCAAGATACACTCCATAGCGGAAACCGCCATGAAGAATGGCAACTCTAAATTCAATGCGATTCTTGCTGTCGTACAACAGTAAGACAACTACTCATGGCACGGGTGCTGAGTAGTTACCGTTCTGCGGTCATAAGATAAATAACCTAAATGCATGAGCACTGTCAGTACGTCGTCCTTGCTATTAATAGTGGAAAGGTCATTACGGAAACCAGCAGGGTCAACAGCACATCTCTCTCCCGCCAGCATCCTTACTATGTCATCTTTCAGACCATCGAAAATCATTTGTATATAGTCTGCCACAGCATCATAGGCTCCAGTTGCTCCCCAGTAACTTTCGCACCATTGGTTGGTGACCGCTTTCATTACCGAACTTGGGTTAAAGATGGATGATACAGCACCTATCTGATAGCCATCATACCATTTCTCCAAGTCAGCATAATCCATGTCATATTTCAGTGCCAATGATTGTGTTTCTGTTTTTGTGAATCCGAAATAGCCCGCCATTATACCAGGGGACACCATTGAGTATTCAACAAAATTATTCAGTGCCGACTCGGTTTTGTACTTTTTTATGGGAAGGATGCCTGTCATGTATGCTCCTGCGAAGATTTGGGCTGTCAATCCACCCTTGAACATTCGCCGAAGCCAATCCACATATTCATCTATGACTTTCGTGTTTGCCGTGAACTCCCTGCAAATGGCATCCCACTCGTCGATAATGAAGATGAATTTCTGCTCTTTAGCCTCTGCTATGCGGAACAGGTAGCGAGCCAGGTCGTCTCCCTTATTGATTATAATGTCGGGGTAGGCACTATGGATATCGTTCTTCAACTCTTCGTCCATGGCCTTTACGATAGTTTCATCCTTGATACGTGTAACGAAGTCGGAAACATCCAGAAAGATAACTGGATATTTGTTCAGGTGCTGCTCAAAAGATGGGTCACGGGCAATCTCCAGGTCAGCAAACAAGCTGCGAGAGTCACACGACAGGTCGTAGTAGGCACATAGCATTTTGGCTGCCATCGATTTGCCGAAGCGTCGGCAACGTGTCACGCAACTGAAAGCCTGTTCGGTGAACAATGTTTTGTTCACGACAGTTATCAGTGCAGACTTATCAATATATTCGCTATTGCGAGCAACCTGAAACCCAGAATTACCTTTATTAATATATATTCCCATCTTTGTATTCTTTTCTATTCGTTGGCAAAGATAGCATTTCTTTTTAAAACAACCAAACAATCAGAGTGAATTTCATCGATTGAAAAGGCGATATCCTTATCTTATCAAAGATTTCATGTTTGTATCCTTCTGGCTGGTGAATTCACAACCGACAATACCCATTATCATATAAATTAAATTTGATGTATTAAAACTATTGTTTTGGCTCTTTGCTATTTTTGATACTACATCAGGATAGGCATAAGCAAATGGATCTGACACGTAAATAAGAAAGGGTATCCTTTTCCCGAATTCTAATGACTCTTTATCAGCAGGTCTTGCATGTCCTACGTAATCATAAGAACTTTCAAACAAATCAAGTCCATGATCAGAGAAATAGATAACCACAGCTTGTCGTTCTTTGAATAAGTTGATTATTTCTGAAACTACAGAGTCATTATATAACACAGAATTATCATACGCTGCCACTGATCTTCTCGCCTTCGGAGAATGATATTTAAGATAAAAGCTGTCTTCTTCTCTAAAGTGGGATTTTGATTGGGGATAACGCTTTGTAAAATCCTCATGTGAACCCATAAGGTGAACAAAATAACAGCTACACGAATCACTATTTATCAGATTGTTTTTTATGATTGGAATAACATTTTCGTCAAAACAATTCCTTTTCTTATCTGTATATACCAACTTCCCGCATAAAGATGCGTAACACGAGATGATATTTCCATAAAAACCTTTTTGCTCTTGGTTTGAAATCCAGACCGTATGATATCCTATTTTATTTAGCATTTCAGGTATAGTAACCCCCTCGTACCACTCAAAATCACTGTTATCATCATAAGTACTCATGAAGAATTTAAACGATTCCAATGTTCGGGTTGCTGCCGCCTCTACATTGTTGAATACAAACAGTTGACCGTCTTTTTTTAATTTTCCCAAACAAGGATTGGTTCTCAATGGATAACCATACAGTGAGCTATGTGATTTGGAGAACGATTCACCTATAATGATAACCAAGTTATGCGGCAATGAATGATTAAGAGAAATATCTGGACAATTTTGATGCTTAGATAAATCTACCGGTTGGGGAACCAAAAGTAAAGAAATATACTTGAAAGGTATTGTCCCTAAAACGGCTGCTCTATTGTAATATGAAGTATGTAGTCCATATATGACGAAAGACAAAAGCAAATATTTCATGATATTTTGCAGATGTATTTCAATTTTATTCATTATATAATAAAGAATTGCAATAATGAAAATTACAATAAGTTCTTTGATGATAATACTATAATCTATCATCGAATTGAAGAACTCTTTCACTTCTTCCATATTTGAGTTTAAGACTATTTCTGAATAGCCAAAGAAGTTTGCAGTATTCATTTTAGTTGTCAAAAAGACATCAATGGTTATACTCACAAATCCTAATACACCCCAGCATATTCCATACCATTTAAAAAGCTTAGGCGATAGAACACTCCCTATGAAAACAATCAAATAAGAAGAAACCATTCCACCTACAAAATACAAGTAAGAGTCATAAGAATAACCCCTTGAATAGAGAAAGGGAACATTTATGCTAATCGAAAGTAGAAGTAATAGCATAAATACATTGACTCCTTCCTCAAAAGGGAATAATGCACATTGTCTTATTTTACTTAAAAATGATTTCATCTGTTAATGATGAGGTTCATTAGTTGAAGCATTATTAGTACTCCCCATGTCTGCTTACAGCGGGCTGAAGCATAAAAGCATTTCCAGTGCAGGGGCATTGGACTTGTGTCGAGTTTGGCAACAACCGCTTGATACCAATCGGAGCAGATGATTTCATCCAGCATTTTGTGTTCTTGCCTCCAGCCTTTCTTGCTGAACACAATATTCAGTCCAAGACCGAAGAGGCAGAGCGCCTTGCGTCGCTCCAAGGCCGCCAAAAGTTCATTCCTGTTTAAAGGTGTGATTATATCCTTGATTCTCTCAAACAGATTATGCCATTTCTCCTCAAGTCCTTCCTTGTGAAGGGAAGATAGGGTTGAGAGTGTCGCTTTCCTGTAGTGATATAAAGGTGTGGCAATGTATAGTGCCTGATGTGCATACTTGAAGTATTCCACATTAAACAGCAGATCTTCTGTCCCTATCTCTTTCGTGGAAACGTATGTCAAACTATGCTTCTTGATAATATCAGACCGATAGCATTTCCCCCACGCTGTTGACAGACTGTCCAGTTTGGATGGATTCTGTAATTCTTCCCCATTAGGGGCTATCAACCTTTCATACAACCAATCCATGCCTTCCTTTGAAAAGACTTTGGACTGTTCTTCAAATATGTATTTCGGGGCAGAACTGTTCTTGAATTCCCGGATATAGGAAAAGAACACCAGGTCATTGCCGTTTGCTTCATTCATGATCATCTCGCAACAATTCAGTTCCAACCAGTCATCACTGTCCACAAACATCATCCATTCTCCGTGAACATTTGCTATACCTGCGTTTCTGGCTTCAGACAAACCTTGATTCTCCTGACAGACGACTCTGATACGCGTGTCTCTTTCAGCGTACTGCTCCAGTATGGCCGTCGACCCGTCTGTACTGCCGTCATTCACGCAGATAATCTCCAGGTCTTGGTATGTCTGATTTACTAAGGAATCTAAGCATTGAGGAAGATACTTCTCCTCATTATATACAGGTACAATGATACTTATCATTTTTATCAACGATATTGATAACGTCAACGTCAACGATAACTTAGGCTATTGTCCAATTGTCAATCAGCTTTGTTTCTGTTGAGAAGTTAATGCCGATTCTGAAGATCTTACGCTCGTCATTTGCAAAAGGCAGGGCGTAGCCTTTCTCTTCAATCTGCTGCAAGGCTTCTTGGGCTGTCTTGTTTATCTTCAACTCCAAGATGTAAACGAAGTGAGGCGTCTGTATCAGGATGTCTATGCGCCCATTCGCGGTTCTGAACTCCACTTCAACATACAGCCCCATCAGGCGGAAGAATACGAAAAGCGTGTTCTGGAAATATTTCTCCGCATTGCCCACCACCTGATAATCACCCGTAGCAAAGAAGTCTTCTAAACGCTGCATAAATCGTTCGGCGTTGCCACGCTCTATATCTCTTACAAACTGGGCAACAGCATATCTGCTCTTGTCCTGTGTCTTGGGCGTATAGAAGGGCAGCAGATATTTGTAGAATCCATGCTCTACTTCTCTATTGGGAAAACCTAAGATGAAGCAGTCGAAACGTTCATCGTAGCTCTTCAGTGTGAGGTATCCGCTCTGGTAAAGCAGCGGCAGCGGGTTCTCGTCCATGATGTCGATGCTGTTCAGCGTGTCGGTGGTCAGCTCCTCGGTGGTCATCTCTGGCAGCGGATAATGCGTTTTCTTCAGTTGGTAGACCAGGAACGAGGGGGTGCCCGTCTCGAACCAGTAGTCCTTGAACACTTTGTTCTTAAGTGTGTTCAGCAGACTAAATGGGTTGTACATGCCTTGGCTGGGCAGGCAAAAGTGATAACCGTCGAAGTCGCGCTTCAGCCGCTCGTAGCACTGCTCCTTTGTCAGGTCGTTCGTGCTGGCAAGTTGTGCCACGCTGTCGTCAAACTGGTTATGTAGTTCTTCCTCTGTAATGCCACAAATCGTGCTGTATTGCGGCAGGAACGAGATGTCCTCCAGACTATTTAGGTCACTGAAAACGCTCACCTTGCCAAATTTTGTCACGCCTGTGAAGAAGGCAAACCGTATTTTTGCATCAAGCGTCTTCACCACAGAATAGAACGCTTTCAACTTACTGCGATAGGCCGACTGTAGTGACTCGTTGCCAATAGCCTGTAGCAGAGGCTTGTCATATTCGTCAACGAGGATGACCACCCTCTTATTGGTCTTTTCGTATATGTTGTTGATGACGTGTATGAGTCGCTCTTCGGCTGCACGATCCTTATACTCGTCACCATATTTTTTCTCCCAACCCTCCAGATGGCGGTTCAACTCTGCTTCCAGCGAACTTTCGTCCTTATACTCCCGCGTGTTCAGGTCTAAGTGCAGGATGGGGTACGCTGTCCACTGCGTCTCCGACTGACTTACCGCCAAACCTTCGAACAGCTCCTTCTGGCCCATGAAGTAGGCTTCGAGTGTGGAGAGGAAGAGCGACTTGCCGAAGCGTCGCGGACGGGAGAGGAAGTAATACTTCCCTTCCGACACCATTTTGTACATCAGTGCCGTCTTGTCGACGTAGGCATAGCCGTCACGCCGCACCTCACCGAAGTTCTGTATTCCTATAGGGTATTTCATGTTTGTAATTTTCCGCAAAGATACAAAAACTAAGATAATCTTCCAAACAATTCAGGAAATATTTCTTGTTTTCCAGCTGATGTACGCGTACCACAATATGCCAAGTGGAATGGCACTGACGACGAGCCAGGGACGGGGCGACTCTTGAATAAACCTGCGATTGCGGAGCATGATGCTGCTTGAAACGTAATGGACAGCCTCGATAAAACGACGTTTGGCGGTTGGAGCCAGCATCATTGACTGTTTGCGGATGAAAGCAAAACCTTGCGGATTGCGTATATACTGTCGGAACATATTCATCGTAGAGCCGTCTGGCTGGTAATTGACGCAACAGACAGGTTCATTCATTGTCAGGAGTTCATAATCCTGATCTATCAATTCATATTTGTATGCCAATGACACATATTTCTCTCCTTTAAACAGCGGATATTCTGGATAACTTTTAATCACCTCTGTACGGTATATCAGCTTTTTATCCCCCCGTCCGCCATGGTTATAAAACCCACTCAAGGTCGTTCGTTCCACCCCTTCCGGCAATCTCGTTCCAATCAGATTTCCGCTAAAATCCACATCCAAAGCAATAATCCCCGCAACCTTCTTCCTGTCCCCGTTCCCGTTAATATCCCCGTCCCAGTTGACGTTGACGTTAGCGTTGACGTTAACCTTCCCGTTAACTTTCCCGTTCCAAAATTCCACGATTTTTTCCACGGCATCATCGGGCATATAGTCGTCTGAATCAATACAAGTATTCAGTTCGGTATCAATGAGCCGGTAAGCCGCATTATGAGCCCCGTGCATACCTTGATTCTCCTGATAGAAATAGGTAATGGGGATTTTCTCTTCTCTCTTCCACCCTTCCACCAACTCTCGTGTGTTATCCGTTGAGCCATCATCAATCACCAACCAGCAGAAGTCTTTGCTGGTCTGTCGGCATAGTGACTCATAGCACAAATGCAATGAGTATGCCCGGTTGTAGGTTGGGGTAAAGACGGTTAGTGTAGGCATTGTCTAATAATTGAGTCCGAAAGCCCAAAGGGGAATAACATTTCCATAACCGTACTCAATGTCATCCCTCACAACATAAGCATCCGTTAAACCTTCTATTTGCTTCTTTCCCTTCTTCCTTCCCCCTACCTCAAAAGTGCACCCACCAATAATGAAGTCGGCTGCATCCGATGAGATGACGCTTTGGTTTACACGCATCTGATTGAAGAAGAATGTTTCGCGCACATTACCGATGTCAGTATTGTCACCAGTAAGCGCATACGCCAGGTTGGTGTTGTCAAGATACACTTTGTTCACCTTGCCAAGACTTCTTATACCTCCTGTGACATCACGTAGTTGCCCAATCAGCCCAGCCTCTTCCATCAGCAGCAGATAGTCGGCCACATTGTTTCGGCTCACACCAAGCACCTGTCCGATAGTTGTCATGTTGGGCTTGAAGGGCACGCTCTCTGCAATGACAGCCAGTAGGCGTCTGAGTTTGCGCACTATGGCAGCGTTGAGCGATGCATATTGAGGAATATCTACTTCAAGTGTCTTATTGATGATTCCCAATAGCCTCTCGCTGTAGTCAGGCTCACCGGCAAAAGGGTAATAGCCCTTGCGAAGATAATCACGGAAAGAGGACAGCGGGCGGAAACCATTAGGCAGATGTATGCGCTGCTGTGTAATGTCGTCAAGTGAAAGGACAGGGATGGTCATGTTGTAGAACAGTTGCAGGTATTCGCGCCATGACAGGCCCTGAATATGGTTGACGATGGCACGACGTGAGAGGTCACTTGTGGCTCCCTTGGTGATATCGAGTACCGAGGAACCCGAGAACACCACCTGAAGTTCTGCGTGATAGTCGTATATGAGTTTCAGTTCACGAGACCAATCCTCATGCTTGTGAATCTCGTCGATGAACAGGTATCTGCCGCCCATCTTCGAGAACTCATCGGCAAGGTCTATCAGGCGGTGGGTAGTGAAATAGAAATCGTCGGCAGTGACATACAGTGTCTCTACAGGGTTGAGATACTCCTTGATACGCTGCAACATCATAGTGGTTTTTCCCACACCCCTTGGCCCTACTATTCCTACCATGCGGTTTGACCAGTTGATACGGTCGAACATATAGCGATGAAACACAGTGGGTGTCTCATTAAGCAGTTTCCTGTAGTTGTTCGTCAGATGTTCCATTCTCTTTACACATTGGTTAATGATGGTGCAAATTTAACAAAATTGCATCAAATCAGTGCAACTTTTTCAAAAATTCGCACTCGCTGAGTGCAATTTCCCCAGAAATTGCATTTGTTTGGTGCAAACAGAGCATAAAATGTCTAATTGATATGAATTAACACACGTCTTGCTATTTTCTTCCAATTCCACTCATATACGGATTTGCGGCACAAACTATAGATTCTATGAGCGTCTCTGTCCATGATGGCTTGTGAGATTTCTGCCTTTCCTGCTTGCCCCTGCTGTCTGAGCCAGTCGAAGACATCGTAGGTCCTGTCCTGGAGTTCATGCTCTATCCATTGCTTGATGCCCGTCTCTGTGTCTGCCTTATGTAAGATCATCGACTCCACATGCGTCTTAAAACAATTACGCAGTTCAATGGTGGAGTAGAGAACCGCGTCTTCTAATCCCATTTCCCTTGCCTTCGCGATCTTAAGGTAATACAGTCTTTTGACATCATCCATAAATCGAGGCATGTATTTACTGGTTAACCCTTGTCACTCATAATGATACAGGGGTTCAGACAACATGTAGATGGCGTTAAGTTTGGGGAAGACTTGCATGTTCATGTACAAGTCCTCTCCAAAGAAGAGATGTCCAGTCTTAAGACCGTCAAACAACTCCCTCTTGTACATCTTTGCCCATGCGGCAACATTGAAAGAGCCACAGCCAAAGAAAGACATAAACTCTTTCTTCAAGTTTTCTTTCTTGTCAATGAGCCAAGAATCAATGGCCTTATTTCTTCCTGCAATATGTAATTTGATACATTTGAATAGGGTTATAAAAGAAATGCTCTGGCACTGAACAAGGTCTGCACCTGACTGTCGTATAGCGGAAACCATCTTTTCTATAGCCTCTTTTTCAAGATAATCGTCAGCATCAAGAAAAAAGATGAACTCACCTTTTGACGCTGCTATTCCTGTTCGACGAGCCATTTCCAGTCCTTCGTTCTTTTCCTTATTCGTAATAGACTTGTTCGCAGCGGAGGATAGCATGCTTTCAGCGATTTCTCTGCTGTTATCTGTTGAACCATCGTTAATCACGACTATTTCAATGTCAGGATACGTCTGCTTTAAGACCGAATTCAGACAGCGCCGGATGGTACGTTGACCATTGTAAACTGGAATGATAATGCTGACCATTTTATAGAGAGGTGTAAAATGCTTGCAGCCACTGGGCATTCTTGGCGATGTCATAGCCGACCTCGGCTATTTGTTGGGCATAGGACTGGCGGGCGTGTCGGGCGGTAGCACTACGGATGATGGCATCTGCCCAGTCCGCTATATCGGCAGAGAGCGACAGCCGGCTGACGAGGTCGGTCAGGCAGCCCTCCCTTGGCACACGGTCGCTGATGACGCAGGGCAGACCAGAGCACTGGGCTTCAACTAAGGACATCGGCAACCCTTCATGAAGGGACGGGAAAAGAAACACGTCTGCAGCCATCAGCCATTCGTTCACATCTGTCCTTATGCCTAAGAACATGACGCTTCTTTCTTGAAAATGTAACTGGGCTTCCTGTTCAACTGTAGGCTTGAGTACCCCTTCGCCGATTAATAATAGCAGTGAGTCAGAAGCCAGCCCGTGCAGATGCTTAAATACGGAGAGTATGAAACGATGGTTCTTGGCCTTAACGAAACTGCCCACGTGGCACACAACCATAGTGGGCGGGTTGATTCCAAGTTGTTCTCTCTTCTTCTTACGTGTCGTTTCCGAGTACTGATAGGCTTTCGTATCTATCGCATTTGGCAGGATAATGGCTTTCTGAGCCAATCGCTTGCCAAACAGCCATTCAGCCGCGTCTTTTCCACATGCAAAATAGTTTGTCAAGTACGGTCGCATTTTATGTTTCAGCCAAGTCCTGACTATCAACTTCAAGTCAAAAGGGACATGAGAACTATGGGCATGTGCAATGATGACAGGCACGCCCCGCCTTGACGCTTCTTTATAGAAGTAATATCCCGACTCCGAACACTGTCCATGAATAATCCTATATTCTGGATGCTCATCAAAGAATTGCTTAATCTGCTTTTTATATTGATGGATTGTCCAAGGGCGTAACGGCATAAACCGATAGATTCGTCCACCTAACTGCTCTATTTCATCCTCGTAAGCTCCTCGTTTTTCGCGGTGAACCACGAAGTCAAACTGCACCTTCGTGCGGTCAATGTGACGATAGTAATTCATCACCATCGTCTCTGCACCGCCACGGTTCAGAATGGTAAACAGCATTAGCACGCGAATAGGCTCTTGCATACGACTACTAATTACACGAATTTTGCGAATTTTCTTATATGCCTCATCACTTTTACCCGCCACTGCGATGACTTGGGTAGCCACGACATGGTGTAGTGGTGAATGGTGTAGGTGTTGTCCGTCAATTCAATCTTCCCTGTCAGGGAATCCATGGGGCAAAGGTATTCTGCGGGGTAGATGGTTATAACGTTAACGTCAACGGGAACGTCAACTTTTTTCTCAATGTCAACGGGAACGTTAATTTTCTTGCAATCGCCAGAGTTAGCGTTATCGTTGACGTTGACGTTTTGATATGTTCCATCAATACACAGGCCCTTTTGTTTTAGCAAGTCTGTGACTAAGGGTATCATGGTGTAGGGATTCCATTGTCCGTCTTCCAGATAATAACTAAGCCCAGAGAAGCCATCCAACACCTCTTTATATAATGAAAAGTGTTTTGGTGCGGCCAAGCCTAATCCTGGTGCCACGTGCATATTGCCTAACGCATCGGGCTTCTCCCATCCCATGAACGCGCCGCGTTCCACCAAGTCGTCTATGGGCCGAATGACCTCCACATCCGTATCAAAATAGACTCCGCCCTCCTGATAGAGCACCCGGAAACGGGCCACGTCGCTGACAAAGGCATATTTGCCTGCCTGATAAGCATCACGGGTGTAGGGAATCATATTTACATCAAAGTTCTCTTCGTTCCATTCCTTGATGACATAGTCAGGGCAGAACTTCCGCCACGAGGCGATGCATCGTTGCACCGACTTAGGCTTCGGCTTGCCTCCAAACCAGCAGTAATGGATGATCTTGGGTATCATTGCGATGATGAGCCTTATTACTTTTTAAACAACGAATTGCAAGAATTAATTCCCGACTCTATCCTTTGGGCAAAAATGTCGATTTCTTTATGCGATAGCCCGCATTGTCTGGCTATGGTGCTCCACCGATTCATATTTCGTACCACATTCTGGATAATACCCAACGCAACATTTTTGTCAAGCATATAAGATTTATGGGCATCATACAGAACATCGAGGCTGGCTTCGTTGGTATGCTCATTTATCAGGAGAGACTGATAACGGCTCTGTGTCGGGTTCATATCATAGGCAGGTGACAATTCCCAGCCTTTTTTAGTCAGTAAAAACGAGTGATTTCGGAAATGATCATCAGAATTGCCGATACAAATGTTAAATGCAACACGTCGGAATAACTCTTCAAGTGACTGTTCCACATGACTGCCATGCGAGACTATAAAGTCCACGATATCGAGATAACCGTTACCAGTCTGTTCTCCTGCGCCATCAGCAAGTCCAAGTAATGTGAGAGATGATGCCATGTGTATTCGCTGGCCGTTAGCCGTTCTGTCAAACCGTCGCGACAGTAACACGTCATGACCGGTATTTGTTGAGACTAGTTTTGTATCAGCAGTGGTAATACCACATTCCTTTGCCATCAGATGGGCAAAATGTTCCCAACGGGAGATGTTTATCTCATCCTTAATAGATGGGAACTTGGCAATATAAAGTACACCCTTGTCCATCACACAAGCCTTTGGACGAGCACCACCAACGGATGAACCCGGCTGGAATAATCGGCTTATCCACCGCTCTTCAGGATCAACATGGTTATACTCGCTTTTCTCTATTTCATTGGCCGCCTCTAACAGTTCATTTAGGCTGATTACTGGAGGAACCTGATAGTTTTCAGCTGCATTGATATATTGGCCTGTTCTTTCGTCTTTAAAACGGAACGCTCCCATTCGGAGAGAGTCTTCAACACCTTTCAGATAATCCCAGTCTGAAAGACGGCGATGGAACTGGTCATTACTTTTCTGGAATTGATTAAAGCGAAGATCTATCAGTTTACGCCCCCAACGATCTGGCAAGGCATCAGCAAAACATCCAAAGATGCCTTTTCCAGTCTGGGCATACTGAATTCCAGTAAAAGGTTGTATGTCCTGCCCAAGAAAGATGTTTGGATGTCTTAGTAGCCACTCCTTCGAGTATTCAAATGCAAACACATCAGAACCTCTGAGATTCTCATATCTCAACAAGCCTATTGTTTCTTCACATTCCAGCCAATCAAAACCAGCAATAACCTGTATTGATTCCATAAGGCCTATTTCTTTGATGCTCGTTTACGGTTCTTTAAACTAAGGTCTTGAATGACGCGTCCAAGTTTATCATCCTCTGCCAAATGAAGGATGTCTTCATCAAGTTGGAGAGCATACAGTACTCTTAACACAATACCAAGGGATATCGTCGGCTGACCTTTTTCCAATTTTGCAACTGTCAAACGACTACACTGAGCGCGTTCTGCAACCTGCTCAATGGTTAAATCACGACGGAGCCGGGCAAGCCGGAACTGCTCACCAACTACCAAAAGACGTTCTTCAAGTTGTCTTGGCAACCAATTTGCTTTGCTGAATTTGGTCATAATGTATAATTTGCAATGCAAATATAAACAATAAAATCTATTTTATGTTGCATTAAGACTTTAATAAGACATAATTTAACATACTTTTTGCTTTTACGACTAAATGGCGAGATGATAGAACTTGTTTATCTCAGCGGTGTTGCCATAGTCGTGACGGGCCAGATAATCCACAATAGCCTGCTGCTTTGGTTTATCCAGCAGGAATTGGGCGATGCCTTTGGCACAGCCTTCATTGTCCATTGGCACGATGATGCCATCAATGCCATCCTTTATCTGAGAGGAGGCTGTGGCATAATTGGTGACCACGACTGGTTTACGGAGCATCTGGGCTTCTCTTACCGTCACGGCATTTCCTTCATAGCGTGATGGCTGCACATAGACATCACAAGCCTTCATATATGGATAGGGATTCTCTTTCTTCCCAAGTATAATGACCTGCCCTTCCATGCCCGCCTCCGCTATCCGCTGCCGAACCAACGCTTCCTCACCACCATAGCCGATTAAGTACCATTTTATTTTAACGTCAACGTCAACGACAACGTCAACTGCCTTGCAATCGTTAGCGTTAAGTTTAGCGTTGACGTTCACGTTGTCGTTGTCGTTGTCGTTCACGTTGTCGTTATCGTTGACGTTCACGTTATCGTTAACGTTCACGTTGACGTTTTTTAAAATCTCCGGTACATTGTCGAAATTCTTTTGATAAGTGAAGCGTCCGACGCTGAGGAGGTTGATGACATTTTCTTCATGAGGCATTTCCTTCGCCACTTCTTCTGCGGTTATTTCTTCTGCCCTGCTGCGAACAAAGGAGGCGGGAAGAATATTATGAATCTCCACAATCTTTGGTTCCAAAGAAGGGAATACCTTCAGAAACTCCCTCGTCACATCAGCAGAGATGGATACCACCTTGTCAAAACCACTCCATACCGGCAGTTCCAACTTAGCGTTCACCCAAATTTTCGAATAGTCTGTGTGTATCCAGCATACCTTCCGCTTCGCCCGTACCTTATTTAACACGATGTTATGTGGTGTCAAGAAGCTAACCGCCAAGTCGTACTCTCCAAAGTTTTTCAACGATGGCAGCCACGGCTCCACCCCATTCATCACATACTGGAAAATAGAAGCGTCTTGTTTCAACGTCAACGATAACGATAACTTTTCTTCGTCAGATGACATTCCAGTAGATGTTCCCATTCCTGTTGACGTTGACGTTGACGTTAACTTATGCCGTCCCTTCGCCAATAGCCGACCGAAGACTACGCCGAAGTGACCATGCAGCAGGGCATCTTTCATGGGGCGTTCGATGTAGGCGTAGGCGGGAATTTCCGGCAGGAGATTCACCTCCTTGGGAATATACTTCATGAGTTCGCCCTGATGGCTATACACAAACAGGTCAACGTCATACTGACTATAGTCCAATGCCTGCAAGAGTCCGATGAGACTGATTTCAGCCCCTCCTAACTCTAAATAGTGAATAGCAAACAACAGACGTTTCTTCATGTCACTATTTTCAACCTACATCGCATACATCTATGCCACAACACACTGTATGACAATAGAAACATAACATGTAGGTACGATGCTGATATGTATGCAGAACCGTTACTTTTTTCTTTTCACCAAATAGACCATGCCCTTGCTTATGCGATTCTGACGCAAGCCGGGAATCATCCTCAGGTATTTGCCGAAGGTAGCAACACCATTGGCTTTCAGTCCGGCACCAGCCACACTCCTCAGGTTCTCATAGATGGCTGTTACCGACATCCACTCACCGTCAGCCTCATCAGCGACAGCCTCATAATACTCATGAAAGAACATGACTGCTGGCGGCACTATCTGGTACTGCTTGTTGTGTGCCATCACCTGCTCCACCTCTTCGGCAGTAAACCACCAGTCCATCAACCGCTCCGTCACGATGCGATATGCCTGGCCGTAAAGTGCCTCATAGTTAGGGCGATAGGTGGTGTCAATCGGTGCAGTCAGGTGTACACAGATGAAGCGGCGCGAACCCGTGGGGTCACTCAGCACGCTGAACTGATTGGTTGTTGCAATGAACGAGGCATAGCGCTTGAACTCTTCCACATGTTTACCGTACGGTCGTTTTATCTTCACATTGGGCAACTGGATGATATTCTTCAGGAAACCCTCCTGCAACTTAGGTGATATCTGGTTGAACTCGTCCAGATTAATCAGCAGGAAATTGTGCATCGTCTGTAGTGTCTGTCGTTTCTCACTGACGTCCTGATTTTCCTGGAATCCCCATCGCAACTCCTTGGGCAGCAGATTACGGCAAAAGCTGGTCTTGCCGTCTCCCTGTGACGAGATGAGCAGCGGCACCACTGAGTTACCATACTCCTGGGCAGGCAGCACCCACTGTGCCACCATGGCCACAAACCACTTTTTAAACCACAGCTCCCATTGCGGCAGCTCGCAGGGTACCGTCCGGGCCAACATGGCAATGTGGTCAGTCTCACCGTCCCAGCGTTTGCTCACCTTCAAGAGATAGTCCTCTACGGGGTTACACTGTCTGATCATGTTCGACCTGACATAGCGTCGCACGTCCTTATCCCTGACATCCAGGTTGGCCAGACGCGCCTCGATAGTCATGCCGTTGATGACATTCTCATCGCACGGCTGCCAGTCCTGAATCCAAGTATTATTAGGACGGTATTCGGTATAGCCCATCACCGTATTATAACGGAACACATAACGTGTAGTCAAGAAGTTGATGAGCTGGCGGGTCTGCCTACTAATAGTGCTGCCGTCTTTGGCACGTTGCGGCTTATATTCCGCATAGACAGCAGCCACAATGGCCCGCAGGGTGTCCTCATCGTATTCCTTTTTGTATTTATGATGGTTACGCAGGTGCAGCGCTGCCTCTTCCTCGGGCATGCCCGCCTCACATAGCCGCCTTGACAGCTCAGTGAGATAAGCCTCCGTCCATTGGCTGTCAATGACACCGTCCACTTCTTGAAGGGCCTCTTCCGCTGCCCGCTTATACATCAGCTCATAGTCCGAATAGAGCATCATGTCCGTTTCCCGCTGCTCTTCGGTTGTCGGGGTGGCGCCGAGTTCCGTTGTCGAAGACCATTCCACCTCTACGGTGAGAGGAATAGGCTGTGGATTATAGTACGGGTGTTCGTCAAGCGTCACAAGAAAGCTGCTCCTGGCAGACACCGGCTGCCTGTCAATGGACTTCGGCAATATGCTGCCATATACCTTGACGGCCACCTCATAGGCCTGTCGGCACATAACATCCATGTCGGTCTCCGTCTTGGGCATCACCCGATCCTTACGAGCCACCGCCACCAATATGTCAACACTACGCCCATCGGAACCATCCATGGCCGCCAATGTCATGGGCAGCATTTGGGCGGCCTCCTTCACGGCAGTCAGCTGCTCCTTCTTCAGCAGGTCACCGACGTGCAGCGTCACTATACTGTTGAAGGCAATGATGTCAAGACGGCCGTTTTGCGCCTTGGCCATCTCTACTGCAGGAAAAACACGAGCCATGTTCCCGACTCCATCATAGCTGTCTGCTTTACCGAAGTTGGCAACATGCGTCCTCAAGCGGCTCACCTCCTGTGCTTTAGTCTCCGACTTGATGTGCTCCATGAACCATTCTGCCGGTTTCACCGACAGATGAACCGCACCCGTTTTATCTGTTCTGACTATTGAGAATTTCATGTTTTATGGTTGTTAGTATTATCTTTTCAGGTCGTCCCCACCTTTGGGACCATTGTCCCAACTATTGGGACTTTTATCCCAGCCGATGGGACGGTATAGAAATCACACCTTTGAGAAGTCATAACCCGCCAGATATTCATCGAAACAGCCCTCCCCATCCATGCCATAACGGCTGAGTAGTTTGATTATCCATTGTTGCTGCTCGGCATTGAGTATTCTTTCCCCGTCACGATAGCGGTAATAAGACCCTTTACTGCCGAAATAGTCCGTCAAAGCCATACGAATGTCATGCCGGGCATCGCGACTGGTGATACTGGCATACATCTTTTTAAAGCCCCGGGCCAGCATTGTCTGTTCCGCCTTCCGGTATTGTCTGCAAGTACCATCCTCCTCAACTTTAGGCAATATGCATTTCCAGCTCTCTACCTCCTTCGGCATACTCCTAAACGCCTTGTACCGCAGGCATTCATCCGCCCTTTTGCATTCACGGTTCTGGCAGATTGCCCACCAAGCCGGTATCTCTTTAACGTCAATCATCTTCAATTCCTTATTTTTTCCCTTCCTACACTCATTTGCCGCAACATACATCATGCATCTATTTATTTCTCAGTATATTACATAAAAATGTAGGGAATGCAGGACGTTTGATCTATTCAACCGAAATACCTGTTACGCGGTCAACCACCATACTATTCTTATAGACCAGCAGGAAACGACCCTCAGGCAAGGTTATCACATCTACTTTGTTCGTTTCCACTTCCGATGCTGCATAACGTTGCATCTTGTTTGCAAAAGGACGTAAGAAGAATGGTGCTGTAGCTATTTCGGTCTTTGCCAAATGGAAAACGGCTTTATTTACCTTTTCGTCCGAATCTTTCTTCGTCATTTGTCGTAACCTTCTTTCAAATCCTTACCAATTAGTGCGGCAAGCATAGAATGACGCTCTCTGTAGATGACATGAAAAAAATACTTCTCATTAAGACCGTTAATCTCAACCACAGAAAGTCGAACGTTATTGATATCATGAAACTGAATATAACGTTGGAACATCCTTTCAAATAATCGACTCCTATACTCTTGAGGAGGCATCGCGTTTTTTGAGGTGTTGGGAATTTTGTTAATGAAGTCACAATAATAGCAAATAATAACATTCTCTTCCTTCAGGAAAAACTCTGCGATGGTGTTTTCTATGGCAGCTAATATTCTCATCATGGTTACGTTGGCTCCATAAAGCCGTCGTAAATCTATGCCCACCACTACGATACCATCCATTTGGTTCAATACATCAACTGATAGAATGGAACGCTCTTCTGACAATACGATTTCATATACATCGCCATCTGGCGTGGTGAAAGTCTTTACAAAATTATTCATTACTTAGATTAGAACGACTTGTGACTTGTCGTACTCTCCACGCTCCCAACGCTCTTGTGCAACTTTGGATTTCTGAGCCTTCTCTTCGCCAATCTTACGCAAACGTCGTAGGACTTTACGGGAAGCGTTCTTAATAGTTATGTATTCAACTTGTGCCATGACATTCCTTTCGTAGATAGATTCGAGTGCAAAGTTAGGCAGAAATCTCGAAAGTTCCAAATTTTTTTAAAGAAAACTGGTTCTTTTGCGAAAATAATAAGAGAAAAACTATTTGGTGTTTTCATTTCCCTATTAAATACTTTGAAAAAGGTAGCAAACAGAGGAGCCAACAGACGGCCAGCGAGACTGCAAATGTGAGAATTAAAATGACGAATGTCTGCAAAATGTATGGCTGGATATTGAGGATAACTACTCTATTGGTGCAAGTCATCTTCTATCAGCTGATAAAACTTTTGTATTTCCTCTGTATTACTTTTCTTCTCATGCATCTGATAATCCACGATATGCTGGTAAAGTGCAGAATCATTAAGTAGTCGTTCAATGGCATCAGCCACAGCCTCTGGATTTTGAGGCACTACCAAGCCATTTTCCCCAGGAACCATTTGGGCATATACGGCATCAAACTCTGTTGTGACCACAGGTTTGTTGAGTATGCGAGCCTCAGCAATGCTCAGTCCAAAGCCTTCATGGCGGGAGGTCTGCACATAGAGCGTACACTGTCGAAGAATAGGATAAGGATTTGGTAATGCCCCTAACAAGATAAAGGTATCATCCAAATGGTGTTCTTTGATATATTGCTCCATCTCCGACCGACAGGGCCCTTCACCCAAGGCATACCAACGGAACTCCATGCCACGGTCCCTTAGTATTCTGCAAGCATCTAAAGCCATATCATAGCCCTTTTGAGGTTTATTGAGCCGAGCCATCGTCAGCAAGGAAGGGACATCCTTTTCAATCTTGATGCTACATTCTGCCATTGACATCTGCTCAATCACCTTACCATCCACCATATCCATTATAACCGTCATCTTTGGCTGAAAATCTGGATATGCTTTTATAAAAGACTCTCTTGCTGACTGCGATACTGCAACGATATTGTCTATACGGTTGTAATAAGGCTTATAGAAATGAAGATTTTGCCCTTCTGGAATATAGTCAACATTCACCCAAGCCAATTTCTTTCTTGCCTTCACCTTATCAGCGACATATAATGTCGGCAGATTCTGAGCGTAGGCTATTGCAACGTCATACTCTTTAGTTGTCTCAAAGAAACGTGAGAAATACTTCCAATAGAGTCGGGCACGGTCTATGTGCCACAGACCTTTCTTTCTGATGGCCCATGAGAAAAGAATTCGATTACATGTCTTTAAAGGGGAAACAGAAAGGACTTGTTTCCATAAAGATTCCTGCAAATATCGTGTATAAGGCAGTGTCGGTAGCAAATGCACTGTTTTCGGGATAAATTGTTCAAACTGTCCCCCATATCCGAATAGTTGCAAATCTACTTCAAACTGACTATCATCAAGTACAGACAAGAAAGTCAGCAGACTCTTTTCTGCACCGCCAACATTCAGCGAGTCAATGACAAAAAGCAAGTTTTGCTTCACTTTTACAAATCGGCAAGTTTTTCTCTCAACAATGTTGAATTAGTCTCTTTTGTATAGGGCAAATAAACAATCTCTACCCCGACTTCCTTGAATTGCTTCTCAAGTTGAACAAAGAATGGTGTATCTTTCCAATCGGTACCCACAAACAAACGATTGAAATGGTATTGCTGCCAAGCCTGGAACTTGTCACGGTCAGTTTGTATCACCACCTCATCAACATAACGGATTGCCTCTATAATGGCCTTGCGCTCGTCAAAAGGGATAATGGGTTTCTTATGCTTGTAAGAGAGACAAAGTTCATCTGTGCTTACTCCTACTATTAAGTAATCACACCGCTCCTTTGCACGACGCAAAATGTTCAGGTGTCCTATATGGAACATATCAAATACACCAGTAGTATATCCTATTATCTTTGTCATGATTCCGAATCATTGGAAATTAACTGAAATACATTTTCACAGGCATGCCCCGTCTCAAACGAGCCTATCTGGCTCAAGAAACCATCTACAGTTTTTTCATACGAGTTTTTATCAAACTCACGAATAACTGTAGGCAGTTCGGCATTATCGTGGATGAGAGGAAACGGCAGTTCTTTTGGGTTGAAATATAGACGGCGCTCATGCTCTAAATACCCTTTTAAGTCTGGAACGTACAGAAAACAAGGACGGCGTGTGTAGGCGAAGTCAAATATCAGGCCGGAATAGTCAGAAACGACAACATCACTAATGCAAAGCAATTCTTGTGGGTCATCATACGACGTTACATCCTGTGCATGAAGTAACAATCCCTGACGCTGGTTAGCCAAGTTTTGAAGATGAGGATGCAGGCGAAGCAGCACCTTCCATGTGCCACCCCAACTCTGTTGAAGGCTATCACAGAGCAAGTCCAAATCCAAGTCATAGGCATCAAGGTCGTGATTCTCCCTGAATGTTGGTGCAAAAAGCACCACATGGGTATTTTCTTCTATTCTAAGTTTAGCACGAACTCTATGACGAAGTTCTTCATTCGGGCTAAGGAGTATGTCCATACGTGGAGTCCCAGTAGGGACTATCAGGCCATTGTACCAAAATGCCTGTTGAAATATCTCCGTGCTTTTCTGGCATCCAGAGAGCAGCATGCTGATTTGGCGGGAATCGTGCTTTGCCATCTCAATATAATGAGCCGGTGTGGAGTCTTGCGCGTCCGCCTCAATGGCCTTCAGCCTTAAAGAACTGTGCCAAGTTTGGATGTATGTTTGCCGTGAACGACGCCGGTAAAACTTAGGCATTCTGTAGTTCGTTACGAAAACACTGCTAGTGCACAATTCATAAAAGAATCGCAAGGAGAGGTATCTTACCTTCCGTATTCCCGCTATTTCATATTTCTTGGGCTGAGTGAATCCCCAAACCACATCCCAGTCAGGATGATTTCGAACTATATACTCACTCAAATATTTAGGATTACACCCATATTGACTACCATAATAGCCCAGAAAGAAAATCTTTCGCCTTTTGATGGGGAGAATAGAAAACAGTCCGTTCAGCACTCCTACAGAAAAAATAATATTCATTACAGTTGGGTAAACAGTGAGAGAATCTGCTCATTGGTCGCAAGCCACTCACCACGTTGTAGTGATTTCCTTTTCTGCTGCTCATAGTAATTGTGGTCAGCGATTAGTCTGCTAAGACTGCTGGCTATCTGCTCTGGATTAAAACTGCACAACTGCCCCCACTGACTATCGCCAACTATCTCACGCATTCCACAACAATCGGTCACGACAACCGGCAATCCCAAAATCATTGCCTCAATGACTGTGGTTGAGAGGCCTTCAAAGATAGAGGTGGATAGATATGCATCTGCTGAAGCCATCAATGGGTAGGGATTCGAAGTACTCCCCAAAAATTTGACGGAAAGTACATCCGATGCTTTATGTAACAAAATCTGCTTTAGCTCACCATCTCCTATAATATAAAAGCTACATGCTTCCTCTGCCGCTTCCATCAATCGAGCGACCTCTATAAGCAACTCGTAATTCTTGGCTTTGGTTAAACGCCCTACAGCAACTATGCTGAAGTGCTTTATTTTAACATCAAAAACAAAGGGTTCAGCGGACATACGTCTAATCTTACAACAATCAATCACGTTATGACAAACTATGAGATTGCCTGTGTCCTCAAAGTGTTGGATGAAAGAGGACTTAACATGTTGAGACACACAAACCACTCTGTTATATCGCGAATAACCCGCAACTGCATCTGCGTCGCAATTAAAACCTGCCCGTGGATTGCAGTCTTGCATAAAATCGCTATGTACCCAAGCTATCTTTATTGACTTGGCACTCATGGAGTGGCTGACAATAGCAACCGACATACCTCTGTTAAAGGCTATCTCTACATCATGACCAAAACCCACAAAGAGAAACCATTGCAATTTGCGGGGTAACCACGACACCATCTGCATCAACTTTCCATAAATTCGAAGACGGAATCCGCTGGAATTAACAAATCCAGGAAGAAAAAGAGATAATTGTACCCGGGGGTCCAATTCATCAGCTAAGTCAAACTGAGCCGATGCCAGTTTTATTGTAATACGATAGCCATGGGCTGCCAGCAGATTGGCCAAATTCACCAAAGCTCTTGACACTCCACTGATGTGGAGACCATGATTCAGTATGACAATATGCTTGTTATTCATCATTTAGTTATAAAATGGAACGGAAGCAATGCGATGCGTGCCAGTTGTCTTACCCAACGAGAAGAGTGTATGATACGGTGAACAATACGAAACAAATCGATTTCATAAAGATATCCCAATTCATCAAAGTCTGCTTTGACGACAGGGGGGAGAATCTTATTTAAAACAGACTGGCGCTCACTGGCAAGATCTGGATATTTCGAACTGATGCCACCTGTTAAATAGAAAGTCACGAACCTATCCCATTTTTCGAACGCATACCCATTCATAAGTAAATTGAGGGTGAGGGACAAGTCGCCCTCTACTTGCAGTTGGTCATCGTATCGAAAATGGGTGAAACAACGGCGATGAAAAAACATAGACTGATGGTTTAGCCAGTGACACCAGAAATAGGAAAGTTGGAGTGTGTCAGGCGTTATACGGCGTTTGACTTCATGTCCTTTATCATCTACGAATATGGCATTCCCGTAAACAACATCCACATCAGTCTGCATTGCCACGAACTCTGCAATAATAGTTGAAGCGGTGAAAGAATCACCCGAATTCATGAAGATAAGATAGTCGCCATGAGCAGCATCTACACCTTTGTTCATTGCGTGATAGATACCACGGTCAGGTTCACTCACCCAATATGAAATGCTGTGTGCATTTTCTTCTATCAGTTGCACACTGCCGTCATCAGAACCTCCATCAATAACTATCCACTCACAAAAGCGAAGGTCTTGTGACAAAACACTCGCCATTGTTTTACACAACCCAGTGAGGTTGTTGAGATTAACTGTAATGATTGATATTATCATATTTTCAGGCTGAATGATTTTCTGTGAATCACGTTCCATACAAGCATCTTGATGTAAAGCAACCAGGGACCACGACGCCATCGGGTGGCAATAACGCACGGACAACCAACACGCGACTCATAGGTTTCTTTCAATACAATGGCATCGTCCGCATACCTATAATGGTAAACCAAAGGAGTTACAATGGACTGATCGTGACGGTGAGCGGCGTATTCTCTGGGGACATGTGTCAAGTCTTGTCCAAATGGATCTGATAACAACTCCGGATGAAAAAGAGTGATGTGCAACCAATCGTTGAGAATTAACGAGGGGTGGTTTTTTACCTTACGGAACAACATGAAGCCACACGAAATCTTATTGTAATCCTTGAAACCATCATCAATAAACGTACTGAAATACTGGAGAACAGACGGCTTTGTCCAATGCTTAATAGCTGGGTGATTATTCTCTGGATACCTGCATTTTGATGCCCAATTATAATCTACACCCTCACGATATTGAAAGAAAATGGCCCCATGATTCTTTATTAGTTCAGAAAGCTGAGACCACTCAGGGCTATCATTCACTAACGAGCAGCCTGCATCGGCATACCATACAACATCATTGTCACGACACTGTTGTAGTGTATGATAAATAATCCACGGTTTCCAACTCCAATAACCTCCTCCCCTATCAAAAGTAAAAAGTGGCGACGATTTGATATAATAAGGCAAGTCTTTTGGGGTATATTTGATGATATGTTCGAACAATCCCGTATATTTAGCTTGCCTAGCTATTCGCCAAAGAGACACCTCGCATCTCTTATCACCGTAAGATATGAAATAATTCGCCATTCGTATTTTTCAGTTTAATTTGTCCACAATCGTTTGGCAAAGAAATGGTCGTAGATGCGGCGGGTAAATAAACAAAGAGGAGCAAATGAGGGGATACGCTTCGTTAACTGGTAGGTCATATTGTTGCGAAGTGCTCGTTCAAAGATAGAACGATAGTTATTATTGATATGCTGCCAAAAATCCTCGAAAGCATCATGTAACTCAGTCTGTGAAATATGTTGTGCTATTTCGTGGAATTGTAAGGACTGCCGCCAAAAAGAGGCCGCCATGGGCAACACCAAATCAGGATAATACTTTTGAAAGAAGATCAACCGCTGCTCATGGCCTTGCAACAAATTAAGATGGCCATAGTTGAGAGAAGCCGAAATGCTATTAGGACGCTGACGGTAATAATAGAGGGGTTGGGGAACAACTCCATATCGTCTTACCTTGTCAATGACCAGATGTGCCCAAAAAGCATCCTCAAGATTCACACCGACCTTGAATGGCACTTGTTTGGCCACGTCAGTTAAAAGCAACTTCCCCCAGGCGAAGTTCTTGATATACTGGTGTTTCACCAGTTCCCTCATTGCTTCCATCTTATTGAGCACAAAAGGCTTTGCATCGATGCTAATCTTACGGTCATCATATTCCAAGTGGTCATCAAAAGCATAATAGAAGCCACCCTGAACCATTTCACAATGCGCGGACTCAGCGAAGTCATAGAGTGTGCGAATGGCGTTAGGTGCCAGCCAGTCGTCGCTATCAAGAAAATAGATATAACGCCCTGTTGCGACTTTGATGCCTTCGTTTCTGGCATCTGACAAACCTCCATTCTCCTTATTAATATATATAGTGTCAGGATAACGTTTGATATATTCTGCACAAATCTGTGGTGAAGTGTCTGTACTTCCATCGTTAACCAAAATCACCTCCATGGTATTATCTACCTGAGCATACAGGCTATCAAGGCATTTCCGCAGATATGCCTCCATATTATAAATAGGTATAACGACTGAAATGGATTTCATGCTATAACGATAGCCTTAACCCTAACGTTAACGTCAACGATAACTTTAACTTCTTTGCACTATTTCAAGAGTTTCAAGTATTGACAATTGAAGCAGTCTGAGTTGCACTTTTTGGAGGATAGCAGAAGCAGGCATGTGCTTACCTTCCCCTATTCTATAAACAAACTCAGAAACATCATCAGTAAATGATTGTATCGCAGGACGGTTGACAGAAACATAGGTCTCATTTTGCCTCATTGAGAAAGCATTTACCTGAATCTTACCATCGACAACCCAATCATTGTGTAGGATGCGAACGATTTTCTCCTTATTTGTTACGATATCCATAAAACTCAAACGATGCGTCGCATAATCTCCAGGAATGAAGATGGCGTAAACTTCACATGGTCTGCCCAGTCTTCCTTGTCATTCTTTACACTGTAATATGAAAATTCATCGTCGCCGACACTTAACGATGCTGTATGATGTTTTGACTGAAGGGATAATGTGCCGTTGGGGGCTGGTGAAATCATCCAATATCTCCAGTCATCATTCTCGGAAATCAAAAGAACCTCACGCAGGTTTTCAAGTACCGAATAAGAAATCTGCTCTGCACCATAACCGTCCCAGTTTTCTTTCAGTTCGCTAAGGTGATCCAACCTGGAAAAAGTCTTGGCAAGATATGGTTCGTTAACTTCTGCCAATAGTCGGCGGCCCACAGACTCTTTAACCTCTGGTGTAATACGTATCCTATGAAGGTAACCCATAATGTCTGCATAGGATGTGGTGGGCCGAACAACAATGGGTTCGGATGCTATGTCTGAAAAAGTATTTTCCTGCTCCATATAATTTTTTTTGCAAATTTACGGATTATTTCTGAAATATTAAAATGTTATAAAGAGAAAGTTGCTTTGTATGGGTTGTATCTGCATTGTCTATTAAACTTCAAAGGAATCGTACTATCGTAAGTGCCAAATCTTCTGCCGTCATATTCTTAGTAATAAAATACTTGGGCCGGCCTTTTAGTTGTTCCTTGGCTCCTGTGAAGTCTGTCGTTACAATAGGATGGTCGAAACAGAGAGCTTCGGCCAAAGTGATGCAGAAACCCTCGTGAAGGGATGGCTGAACATAAAGGTCACTGTCTCGCATATATCCGTATGGATTTGTCTGAAGGCCGAGGAAAACGGCATCATCCGACAGTCCCTGTTTCTCAACCAATTTCTTGCAATAATCAAGGTCTGCCCCTTCACCAACAAAATACCATTTCACATCAAGATTTTTCTTTTTCAGAATTCCTAATGCTTCGATGGCTAACCGCTGACCTTTCTCCTTGGAGATACGTCCTACGGTCAGGATACGGCATCCATGATAGTCATCGGTAAACGTCGGTCCCGTTTCTGCCATCTGTCTGATTTGATCTTTAGGTACGACATTATACCTCACTTCTGTTTTGTCTGCAAATTGCGGAAAGCGGTTGATAAAGATTTGTCTGGCTTCTTCCGATACAACAAATATCTTCTTATAGCTCTTATAAATCTTGGCCGTCATCCCTGCATCAATGCCAAATTTGGAAATGTCGAAATGAATCCAACCATATTTTTCCTTTGCACGTACCTTGTTATATATATAGTAGTCTATCATCTGTGACGGTCCGGCAAAAGCCACAGCTGCGTCAAAAGACTCTGTCATCATTGGCTCGTTGCGCAACAAATAGCGATAGAACCAATAACGACTACCTGTCAGTTTGAAATAGACGTATAGTAGCAAATGTACAAAGGCCTCCCACAGGTGCCACTCCTTGAGTAATGCCTTGATGGTCCAAAGTGGCGGGTCGTTGATGTATCGCCAATACTGTTGATAAACGTTTATTTCATGAACATGTACCGTTTTTGGTAACTGGCTCAGCAGTCCGCCTTTCTTGCTGACCAGCCCTAAGTGGACTTCGTTTTCCTCTGGAGAAAGCGTGGAAAGAAGTCCCAGAAAGGCTTTCTCTATTCCTCCGACGTTCATCGAGGACAGCAGGAAGAACCACTTTTTCATTTCAGCAGTAGTCGGAATGGCAGCAGTGCTAAGCGGGCGGCGTTGCGCACCCACCGCCTGGAGCCGATAATGCGGCGGATAAGGATGTAGAGGTCAACGTCGCGGTTCTGGATAATCTCGTCGTAGTCGGCTTTGATGCCTGGTGGAAGGATGCGATTGACGATTCCGCCAAACTCGTCCTTGCTCTCCTGCGAACTGAGACCACCCAGTTCAAAACGCTCAACAAATCGGTCCCATTTTTCAAAGGTATAGCCATGATAGAGCAGTTGCATATACAACTCGGTGTCGGAGGCGATACGGTTTTCCTCGTTGTAACGGAAACGCTCGAAGCAACGGCGGTGGAAGAAAGTGGCTTGATGGTTTAAAGCGTGACTCCAGAAGTAGGAGAGCCTGAGCGTATCAGGAGCAATAAAACGACTGGTTTCCTTGCCGTCCACGCTCGTATAAATGGCATTGCCATAAACGACATCCGCAGTCGGATGTTTGCTGACGAATGACTCAACGATATCAATACAGGCAAGGGTGTCGCCAGAGTTCAGAAACTGAAGATAATCTCCTTTGGCTACTTCAATTCCCTTATTCATAGCATGATAAATGCCGTTGTCGGGCTCACTCACCCAGTATGCGATGTGCTTGCTGTTTTGCTCGATAAATTCTTTGCTGCCATCGGTGGAGCCGCCGTCAATGACTATCCACTCGTAGTCTTTGCTGGTTTGCGACGCAACGCTATCCATGGTGCGCCGCAGACCACGGAGGTTATTGAGGTTGATGGTGATGATGGATACTTTCATGCTTAAACGCTATTCACCGTGGAGTAAGCACCAAAGGCGATACTTTAAATGTTGGAACAAAGGGAGTCTTGCCTGCCGCCAGCGAGTTGCAAGTACTGCGGGATTACCAATACGTGACTCGGCTGTTTCGGGAAGTACCAGGACGTTGTCATGCTGCTGATAGTGATAGACGAGTGCCGTCAGGATTGACTGGTCGTGTCTATGGGCAACAAAAGATGGTGGCAAGGAGCCTAATTCTTCCCCCATTGGGTCAATAACCAATTCAGGATGAAATAGTGTTATATTCAACCATTGGGTCAGGATCATGGAGAAGGGCTTTGTCTTGCGGAATATCATGAAACCTCCCCAGATCTTATTGAAATTCAGAAATCCTGGGTCGACGAACTGCTCAAAAAAGGAGGCTGTCCTTGGCTTTATCCAATGTCTTAATTCGGGAGAATGACCACAGAAGTTAGCACCGTAATCTGCGTCATCCCGGTATTGAAAAAAGATACCGTTGTAGGATTTTACCTGTAGCAAGAGTTGCTGCCATTCTTCACTGTTTTTGTTGAGTGTACAGCCGGCATCAGCATAGAAAACGACATCTCCCTCTTCACAGTTTTGCAAGGTGTGATATATGATATATGGCTTCCAGCACCAGTAGCCTCCTCCTTTGCTATAAGCCATTAGTGGCGATGCCTTGATATAGTCAGGCAGGTCTTTTGGCGTATGTTTGAAGATTTTATCAAAGAGACCAGCCCTTTTAGCCTGGCGGACTATGCGATTGAGCGACTCTTTGAAGCAGTCGTCAGCGTATGAGATGAAGATTGTCGCCATGATTTCAGAACTTCTTTATCAGATGCCAAGAGAGACTGTTGCCGGTAGCTCTCTTAAACCATTTGATGAATTTTGGGTAACGCAAGTTTACTGTGAGTGCAACTTTTTCTGTCAGGCAAAATTGACTTGCAGTCCAAAATTCTTTGCGATAAGTACACTCTATGCATCTGCCCGCTTGACGAACAGCTTTACCTTCATCTTTAGCGAGTGTTTTGATTTGCCATCTAATGAGGTGTAAATACAAATCTTTTATTAAGTAAGGACGGAATGGGTGATGTGCAGGCAGTGAACGAAGGTGGCTCGTTAAGATATCTTTAAAGCACTGATGGGCTATCAGGTCATTTCCTATAGTAGTTACTGAAGATCCTGGCCTGGACACATAGAAATACATCGCCTTGTTGATCCATACAGCGTTTCTGACATTCTTGCAGACTTGCAGGACAAAATCGTAATCTTCCGCCATGGCGTAGGGACGAAACCAAATATCGTCTAAGAGTAATTTCCGATAGAGTTTACAACATGCCGAGCTGAACTGAGGTATTCTGCTGACAACATCGACAGCGGAGAGAACTATTCTCTGAGTTTCTGCTTCACTCACGATGTCCTCGTCAGCATGGCTTGTTCCCGTATAGTTTATCATCGCCATGTCGAACGGCCTGTCCTGTATGATAGCCTCGTACATGACCCTAACTGCGTCCAAGTGGATGTAGTCGTCTCCATCTACAAACATGATGTAGTCTCCCTTTGCCACTTTTAAGCCGGCGTTGCGTGCAGCCCACTGTCTTTGGTTCAGCTGGTGGATGACGACTGTACGCTGGTCTTTCTTCGCAAACTCATCACAGATTCTGCCTGAACTGTCGGTAGAGCCGTCGTCGATCAAGATGATTTCCAGATTCCTATATGTCTGGTGGCAGATTGTCTCCAGGCATTTGGGTAGGTATGCCTCAATGTTGTAGACGGGAATAATAATACTAATAAGTTCTGCCTCGTTCATAAATGTTGCTTCAATTTTGCCAGGATTCGAACAGGCTTCATCAATAATCGTGATAAAAGAATGAGAAAGCGAAATACAGGCGGGGTATAGTCGTAAACATGTAAGAGGTCGGAGAATACATAGTACATCACCCTTTCATTGTTCATAGTTAAAGAAAACACTGATATACCAGTTTCGCGTGGAGATAGTGCTATTTGACTCGTTGATTCAGTTATGCTTCCAACTTTTTTAATGTGGCTAAACAAAAAGTATTGCAGTAATGACAGGTTTACGGATACAAAATAGTGTAAAATCTTGGATCTTTGTAAATATTCAGCGTGCAAGGGACTGACAACTTGACAGTTCCATGTGCCACATAATTCTTGGATGGTACCCCCTACTGAGTGATTTGCTTTCCATAATGCAGGCTGATCGTAATTAATTCCTAAACTCGCCGATTGTTTCCAGACTTCATGCCATTTCTTAAATAGAAGTCGTGATGAATTGCATTCTTTGCAATAGATGACCCCGCTATTATAATAGGCATATTCTTCAGGGTGGTCAAATCTTGCCTGCTTGCATCGTTCTATCCAAACCGTTCTTGTTTCGTGCAGATTGTGGCCATCTGCCACCATTGCTATCTCTGCATCTATACCATCAATCAATACCAAATTTTCACATACTAAGGTGTCGGTATCCAGAAACAGGAAATCCCCCTCTACCCTTTGCCTCAGACTTGTCTTCAGATACCGGCTGCGTTGCATGATGGTGTATTCCTCGGGTATGCTGACCACGACGGGGGTGACATCGTTGAGGACGGGCGCTTTCTTATCGACAAGGCGCTGGTGAGTGTCGGTGTCCATCACTAAAACGACCTCAGCATCGCCTTTAGGATGGTGGAGCCGCAGGGAATAGTGCGACAGGAGGAACATCTCATAGTAGTAGTCGGACTCCTGACTGACTAAGACATAGACGATTTTAGTACGCATTAATTAATGCTAGGGCGAATGATGACCTATAAAGAATCAATATCTTCTGTATGCAGGCCGGTAATGTCAGCAATGACATCAACAGGAAAGCCTTTGTCTTTCATCTTTCGGGCGTTCTCCATTTTTTCCTTTAGTATGCCTTGTTCTATGCCCTCGGCACGCCCCTGGGCATGACCCTCGGCATGCCCCTCGGCAAAACCCTCAAGGTGGCCTTCGCCCTTGGCTGTTATATATTGGTTGCGGAGAACGGCACGATCCATCAGGTAGCGGTCATAGGCTATCTGGTCGTCACGGTCCATTCGCATGACTTGCAATTTCTGCTTTGCTTCCTTCAGTCCGGGTGCATCGGCATCGTCAGGGATGTCGCTGGTGCAGAGGAAGTAGAGCCACTGGTCGAGGGGAACTCGTGACCAGCGGTTGAAGTCGTTGACCTTCAGGATGTAGTACTCGGGATAGAGTTGGTACACCTCATCAACCTTGAACTTCTGCTGCTGGAAAGGCGAGAGGCGGAGTACGTCCTTCTTGTTCATGCCGACAAACTGCGTCTTTCCGTGATAGATGTAGTCGGTGCCTTGGCCAAGATCGAAATAGACGATGTTGATGGCATACACTTTTCTTACGTTCTCGTAATTGCTGCCACTGTTGACGTATTCTGTCACTAACTTGGAGGCTCCGAAGAGCATGCGCTGGAAGAAGGCAAACTCTGGCTCGCCTTGTACTTCTATCAGCAGCAGTTCGCCTTCGGCATCTTCGGCCAACAGGTCAACACGGTTGTACTTGGCGTCATCGCGGTCTTTATTGCCCTCGCCCTCTAACAGGCGATGGATGGTAATTTTGGTGTTCAGCAGGGTGGAAAGGAATCCCTCCAGCACATCGAAGTTGGCCTTGTCGCGCAACAGCCGTTTCATGGCCCAGTCGAAACTGACGTATGTCTTTTTGTTCATATCCTCAACTTTTTGGTGCAAAGATAGTGTTTTATGGCGAAAATTCCAAATCCAAAGTCAAAAATCAGTGGTTTTTAACTCTTCAGACTCTAAGCCCAAAAAACCTTCCCGGTTAAGGTTCAATGGAAGGGCGTATTGATCGTAAAATCCTTCTATACGGATGGTTGTACAATTAAGTGCTTCAAAAAAATCTTGGACAGTAGGCTGGTGTAGCCATAAGTCTACCGTATAGTGGCCGTCTGCTATGTACTTAGGTAAGTGGATACGCTTTGTAATAGTAAATGGACCTGATGCGATTTCGTATAAATTTCCTGTATACCGTCCTTCCACTAATGATGCCATTGGGGTTCCGTCCATTTTTTTGATAATGAGTTTTATCTCACATTTCATCAATTCTTGTGTCGAGCCTTTGATAGTCACATCCAAATGCGTTTGACCATGATGGAGCGTTGTCGAATTCTGGCTTGTGCCGTTAATTGTTATTTCGTCGATCTTTAGATAATTCTTGCGCTTGCCAATACTATCTGTTATTAACTTTTCATTTTTATGTGTTGATAGATTCATATAATGGTCAACAGCATCTTCTGTAGAGCCGGAGAAATCCATCAAGCCATTATTGAGAACGATTCCTTTCTGGCACAGGCTGCGCACCGCCGCCATGTTATGACTGACGAAAAGCACGGTGCGGCCCTCGCCACGGCTGACATCCTGCATCTTGCCGATGGCTTTTTTCTGGAATTCGGCATCGCCGACGGCGAGGACTTCATCAACCACGAGGATTTCGGGCTCCATGAAGGCGGCGACGGCGAAGCCGAGGCGGACGGTCATGCCCGAGGAGTAGCGCTTCACGGGGGTGTCGATGTAGCGGGCCACGCCGGCGAAGTCGATGATGTCGTCGAGCTTGCGGCTGATTTCGTGGCGCGTCATGCCCATGATGGCTCCGTTCATGTAGATGTTCTCACGGCCCGTCATTTCGGGGTGGAAGCCGGTGCCGACCTCGAGCAGTGAGCCGATGCGGCCACGGGCACGGATGACGCCGGTGGTGGGGGAGGTAATCTGAGAAAGGAGTTTGAGCAAGGTTGATTTGCCTGCCCCGTTCTTGCCGATGATGCCAACGACATCGCCTTGCTCGACATTGAAGGAAATGTCCTTCAGTGCCCATACATAGTCGGAATGACCACGGGAGGAGCGGTCGTTGGTCTCTCCAATTTTCAGGTACGGGTCTTCCTGATGGAGCACACGGGTCTTCCACCAACGGTTGAGGTCATGGCTGAGTGTGCCCGTGCCTACGGTACCGAGGCGATAGAGTTTTCCTACGTTTTCAAATTGAATGGCTATCATTTCTTATAAACGTCAACGTCAACGATAACGTCAACTCTTTTTAACGAGGACTTGATTTTCTGATGGTGGCGATGAGGCCTGTTAACTGTTTCTGTATTTCACTTAGCTTCTCAATGAGGGAGTTGAACTGAGTTGTATCAATGTAATTCAGGTTTCGTGATATGATTAATTGTGTCTCAACTTCGTTCGACGATCCTAATGCTATATCAACGAAGTGAGCAAAGTCCGTATCTGTAGGGCGTCCTGCTCCTTCCGCAATGTTTGACGATATGCTAACGACAGCCCGTTGCATTTGGTCGCAAAGTCCCTTTTTTCAAACCACGGCAGTTTGTCTGTTACTTGATACAACATGGTTGCAAAAGAAACAGCGTCCTGCCACACCTTGTAGTTATGAAAATTCCTTGCAGATTGTTTTGATTCCATCGTTGACGTTATCGTTGACGTTATCGTTGACGTTATCGTTGACGTTATCGTTATTTAAACCGTATCCATGAAGTTACGCTCTACTCTTGTGAAGACGATGACGGAGAGAAAGAGCATGATGAGCATGAAGAGGGTGCTGTAGAGCAGCCATCCCCAGGAAAGGGAGCCGCAGCCTAAGCAACTGTATTTGAAGGCCTCGAAGATGGAGGTCAGGGGATTGAGCAATAACAAATGACGATATTTTTCGGAGGCGACACTCAACGGATAGATGATAGGAGTGGCATACATGAACAGCTGCATGCCGAAACTGACGAGATACTTCAGGTCATGATATTTGGTGGTCATCGAAGAGATGATGAGTCCCATAGACATGGCGTGGAAGGCTAACAGGAGCACCAAGAAGGGGAACAACAGGATTGCCCAGTTGACGTGGAGCGTTGTGCCTGCTATGAGATAACCTATATACATTATTATAAATAAAGACAATTGGATGAGCATCTTCAGCAGGTTGCTAGTCAGGGCCGACAAAGGAACGACAAGACGAGGGAACCACACCTTGCCGAACACACCTGCGTTGGCTGTGAACACATTGGACGAACGCGAGAAACAGTTGCTGAAGTAGTTCCACAGCATGATGCCCGACATATAGAAGAGCGGCTGAGGAGCACCATCGGTAGAGATGCCGGCCAAACCACCGAAGACGAACATATACATGACGGTGGTGAAGAGTGGCTGTATCAAATACCACAAGGGGCCGAGAATGGTCTGCTTATACTCGGTGACAATATCGCGACGAACATACATTCGGTACAAGTCACGATAGCGCCACAAAGCAAGCAAATCAATCGCAAACCATCGGCGGCGAGGCTTAATCTCTATGGTCCAGGACATTCTTTTTCAACGTCAACGTCAACGTCAACGATAACTTTTTTCAACGGCAACCTTTTTCAACGTCAACGTCAACGTCAACGATAACTTTTTTCAACGGAAACCTTTTTCAACGTCAACGTCAACGTCAACGATAACTTTACCTGTTAACTGTTTCTGAATCTCATTTAGTTTCTCCATGAGAGAGTTGAACTGAGTTGAATCTATATAATTTAGGTCTCGTGATATGATTAGTTGTGTCTCTACCTCGTTTGACGATATGCTAACGACAGCCCGTTGCATCTGATCACAAAGACCCTTCTTTTCAAACCAAGGCAGTTTGTCTGTTACTTGATACAACATGGTTGCAAAAGAAACAGCGTCCTGCCACACCTTATAGTTATGAAAGTTCCTTGCTGACTGTTTTGATTTCATCGTTGACGTTGACGTTAGCGTTGACGTTAGCGTTGACGTTGAGTTAGCGTTAACGTTTCAGTTTCAGCTTCTTCCACCAAGGACGGTGTTTTTTCTTTTTACTACCGTAACCGTAACCGTAGCCATAACCGTAACCATAGCCGTAGCCGTAACCATAGCCGTAGCCGTAACCGTAGCCGTAACCGTAACCGTAGCCGTAACCATGCTGATGAAGAGAGACTCCATTCAGAATGAGCGACATGTTGTTAAGCTGGCCGCTCTGGTATATTTTCTCCAAGTCGGGCATCATACGACGGTCAAGACGACCTACGCGGACAATGAAAATGGTCAGATCAGCGATGCGATTGGTGATGGTGGCATCAGCAATAGCACCGTAGGGTACATTATCAATAAAGATATAATCGTAACGACTGCGCAGCTGGACTATCATCTGGTCAAGGCGTTCGCTCAGCAACAACTCTGCGGGGTTAGGTGCCAAAGGACCTGCAGGAATGGTATCAAGATGCTCGCAAAGAGAATCCTTCAGGATGATGTCGTCGAGCTCTACATGACCAGCCAGATAAGAGGTGACACCCTTGCTCTTACGCTTGCTAAGATGATGGGAAAGGGTTCCCTTGCGAATGTCAAGATCAATAAGCAAGACGCGCTTTCCTGTCTGTGCAAACGAGGCTGCCAAATTACTGGAGACGAAAGTCTTGCCTGCACCTGAGCCAAAGGAGCTGACCGTGATAACCTGCAAGGTCTCGGTCTTCACCTTCATAAAGGTCATATTTGTACGTACAATACGGAAGGCCTCTGTAGCGGCATTGTCACTGGTATTATCCAGCAGCAGCACGCCTCCTCTGGCAACCTTTGCACCAGTATGTTTGGGTATTTCACCAAGGAACGGCACGTTAGTGAGATCCTCAATATCCCTACGACTACGAATGCGAGTATCGAATAGCATTACAAACAGCAGAATGGCAGCAGGCAAGGCCAAGCCTACCAGCGTTCCCATTAGCAGCATTGACTGTAGCACAGGTTCTACGGGTTCTCCAGAACTCTTGGCAGTCTCAATAACTCGTGCATTCGACTCAGTGATGGCCAGACTCAGCGCATTCTCCTCACGCTTATTAAGCAGATAGAGATAAAGCTCCTGCTTGATTTGCTGCTGACGCTCGATGGAGAGCATCTGGCGCTGCTGGCGAGGTATGGCCGAGACACGAGCCCGGGCCTGACCAGCACGGCTGCTGATGTCACGCAACTTGACTGCAGTGCTTACGTTCATATTGTCAACCGAGCGAATGATGCTTTGGCGCATGGCATTGAGCGAGTTGTTGAGATCTTCAACAACAGGATTCTTGTTACTGCTGGCCTCCAAAAGCTTGTCACGACGCAACTTGGCAGCATTATACTGAGCAATCTGTGCCTCCACACTCGGATCAGCCAAACCGGTATTGACGGGGATAAGATCGGTCTCTTTCTGCGGATCTAAAAGATAATCTTTAATGTACTGCCCCATCTGCTGCTGCATCTGAAGGTCTCTGGCCTGTGAAGAAAACTCCTCACGCTGACCAAGAGACATAGAGGTTGTTTGGCCAAGGTCAACCATGTCATTAGCCTGCTTGAACTCCTGAATTTGCTGTTCTACACCACCTAACTCTTTCTCAATGATGGTCAGTCGCTCACTGATAAAGTTGGAAGTATTAATGGCTGCCTGGTTCTTGTCCTTGATGGTCTCCTCATTATATATAGTAATAAGCATGTTGAGGACATCAGCTGCCCGCTGTGGGGACACATCGCTCAACGACATGTTGAGAATGGACGACTGCCCGCTCTCACCAGAGGCCTTAGCCTGATTAATAACCAAGTTTCGGGAAAGCCGCTTGGCAACAGAGCTCACATCCTGTTTCCGTACAACAATAGGACGGTCGTACCAGTCATCAGAGAAATGAAGGGTCTTGGTAACCCGTAACTTTCCGTAGCTCGAGTTAATCAGTTTTCCGATTCCTGCCGACATCCACTTTGCACTTGAGCCTTCGGGATTAGAAATATAGACGGTGGCGGAGTCTTTTACTATAATGGTGAAGGTACAACGGTAATCCTGCGTGGCATCTTCAAAACTCACCTTAACAGGGGTCAGTGAATAAAGCTCACGAATGCGGAGATAATCTTTCACCTCATAACTCACTTCGGCATGAAGACGCCACACCGACTCATTCATTAACTGCGGCGACTGGAACTGCAGCATCTCGTTAGAGACATTTACCTGATAAAGCGGATTATCAAGACGATCAAGGCGAGCCTGCTGGGCACTGGTACGAGCATCCTTGAACATTACTGAAGCATCGGCCCTATAGACCTGCTGGGTGGTGGCATACTGATACCACTGCCAACCCACAAAAATAATCAGCGACAACAAGAACCACAGCCAGTTGGACAGGAAGAAACGCAATACATCAAAGGGATTCAGACCTTTTGACATTGCCTTAGCTGGGGTGACAGGGGAAGGAACCCGGGACATGTCTTCCTGCTTAGTCATTTTTATCATAGTGCTACAATTTCTTAAACAACAATATCAACGAAAGAATAGTAGTTGCTGACGAGATACCATACATCCAGTTACGCAATCTTCGGCTGGACTGCTCTTCGGCCTGCTGACCATTCGGCTCAACATAAACTATATCATTCTGCTGCAGGTAATAAGCCGGAGAAAGGAAGATGTCTTTTGAACGCAAGTCAAGATGCATGACGCGACGATGACCTCCAAACTCACGGAAAACGGCAACACGGTCGATACGGGAAGTGGTTTTCAGGTCTCCCGCCATGGCAATGGCCTCGAGAATGGTGATACGGTCGCCGTCAATGGTGTAGCGCCCCACGCTACCCACTTCGCCAAGCACAGAGAAACTGAAATTCAAGATGTCTGCCTGTACCAACGGGTTCTTCAACAACTCACGCTGTTCAAGCTGGTCTCTTATCATTGCCGTAAGCTGCGACCGTGTCAAGCCTTCCACATGCAAACGGCCAAGGATGGGAAACTCTATATCGCCATTGACATCGACAACATAGCACTGGGCCTTTGAAGACGAAGTGCTGCTGTTCACATCAACGGAACCTTCATTGTTTATTCTGTAACCACTGACTCCTGGCAGATTAAAGGCCAGCGAGAGCTCCGGGTCTTTACTGCTAACCGTAATCTGCAGACGGTCGTCACGCTGAATCTTCATTTCATACTTCTGAGTGACGGGATAATCAACGGTCTCGTCCATGTCCTGAAGATATATCATCTGTTTGCGAGTTGCACAAGATGACAACAACAGAAACAATGCAAACAGGCTTATTAACCTTGTTTTCTTTTTCATAATTACTCCTTATTATATATATAACTACTCGAGAAATTTATATTCATTATGGGGAGTGAGCTTGAATACCACCACTCGGTTCCACTCATTCTTGACCCGATAAGGCTGCTCAATGTCACCCTTATAGTCTATGCTCAGTCGCTGAGGGTCTATTCCATACTGTTTGGTAAGCATGTTATAGACGGCCATTACACGGCGCTTTGACAATCGCATGTTGTAAGCAGGATAAGCAGTCTTCACGTCAGCAAAACCACAAATGACCACATCGAACTCCGGATGGGCCTTGATGAAAGACGCCACCATTTCTACATTGGGACGCTGTACGTCGGTAATATTAAACTTATCCCTGTTGAAAGAGATGGTCATCTCCAACAAACGCTCCTGAGACACATTAGGATCCTTGGGCCGGCCGGCCTCTTCAAGTTCCTGTCTGGCCTGATTAATACGTGCATTGGCATCGTCAACCAACAGAATATCTGCCATTCGGGTGTATTTAAACCGGTGGTCGTCATACTGGTCGCCAAAATGGTACTTCAAACCAAGCAATGCGTAAGTATAGCCATCATACTTGTCATCATAACGTACACCATTCAGTCCATCGTCGGTAGCATTAATATACAAGTCTAAGTCTAAATCAAAGCACTCATTAAGCTGATAGCTGAAACCCAAGCCTGCAAGCACGGACAAATAGGTGTGATGTCCTGGAGACACGTCGTAAGGTCCGTTAGGGAGGTTACGCCAACGGTCAAGCTTATCTTCCTCAAAATTAAAGGAGGAGTCAAAACCCACTCCGATGAAGCCCAGCACATTGAAACGGCGGTTTTCATTGTAAGGGTAAAAAATGTTGGAGAGATTAGCCATGGCATCTAAATGCATGCTCCAGATGTTGAAGTCATAGTAGCCGTCGCCATAAGCTTCAGGATAGCATGCGACAGCCTCTTTCTCGGCCTTGCTCCTTTGCCAGGAAAAGGTTCCCATACACCGCAACCCAAAAGAGGGCGAGAAGAACTTTCCTACTGACAAGGCAAAAGCCGGACGTTGAACATGAAAGAAATAGTCACGTGGGCGAATGTTCTCTGACATAGACCCGCTGACACCTGCATGGACTCCCATGAACCAGTTGTCACCAAATCTGTAGTGGCGTAAAGACATGACCGTGTCTGGCTCCAGATAAACTCCCCGATCTGAAACCTGACTATATATCACGATGCTATTCAAAGCACAAAACAACAATAAAAAAATTTTCTTCATTTTAACATCAGCTTTAATTTTGTGAGATGTTTTCATTAATAAACACGATGACGCTGCCCTCTAACTTGTCACGCTGCTCTGCTTCAACATGATTCTTGATAATAATGATATGGTCAGCTGGTATGCCATATTGCTGCGTCAACGACTGACTGACGACCTCTGCCCGTTTTAAGAACAGCTCGTCGGTCATATCACTTAACGTAGTAATATAGAGATTCTGGCGGTTTCCATTTTGCAACATAGCCTGTGCAGCTGTATAAACATTAACCTCCTGCAAATGGTCAATCACTGTCGTTGAGTCGGCAAACGACACGAGTACATTTACCTGTCGGCCACCGACGACATCAGCAGGAGGAATATTACGCAACACTTCGGCTTCTTCGTGTAACTGGTTGATGCGCTGGTTGGCCTGACTGACTTTGGTCAGGTCATTTTTAAGATATTTGAATTTGTGGCCGTTATCTCTGTTCTTAAGACGTCTGACAAGACTGATATTGGCATTCACATGACCATCCCAGCGATTATTGTCAATAACACCGTCATAAGAGTCATCAACCCAATTGTTCACAACTTCCAGACAGATATCCCACTTCTTACTTATTTGATAGAGCAAGGCAAAACCTGCCCGGAATGTCAGCAAAGAACAGTCATAAGGCGAAAACGCCTTTTTGTCATTATTCCAGTCACGCTTGCTAAAACCAAACGTCTGATCACCACCGATTCCCGCCAAAAGCAACACATTGAAACGCGTATTCTCACGATAGCGTTTAACGATGTTGCTCATGTTCACAACCACGTCACAGGCCAGTTCTGCTGTATGCCAATAATAGCCTCGGCTGTTAATCTCACCACGGTTGTTACCATAAAGAAGCTGCAACCGCAAACCTCCCTGAGGATACAACCACTTACCAACAGAAAATCCCAGCGACGGGCGGATACTGTTCAATTGCAAAGACGGAGCGGTGGTGCCCCAGTTAATGAAACTACCCAGATGGAATGAATAAAACCAGTTATCGCGGAGCTCATAATTATCAAGAAGATAGTCATCATTCCAATTCATGACATCACCGTCTGAAGGTATTACTTTGTCAGTTTGCACTGTCTGAGCACCTGTAAATAAAGGATGCATCAGACAAACAAACAGCAGCCTTATAGTCCATTTTAGTTTTTTCATAGAATACTCGTATTTTTAATTAAAACAGGAATGTACACATGAACAAGCCATCCTTCTCATAAAAATAGATGAATCGCCAACTGGTCTGTAACTTGGGGTTCATAATATATTTGATTCCTGTCACATGACTCCAGGTGACATCAATGTCGCTGTCTTCAATCTGATCATTCACCACACAACCCAAACCCATGCCTTCTTGACGGAACATTTCCCGCTGCTCAAGTGTCGGGAAAACCAATGTCACACTTATGGGTGTGTATTTGTTTTTCCCATTGGGCGTCAAATCTAAATTCATGCAACAAGGGTTATCGCCTGTTGGTGTATAACTCTCGGTCATGTGCGCTGTCTTGTAAGTCAGTTGATCAGCCCATACCATATAGATCTCTGACGATTCTTCTGCATGATAAATCAATGAGAGGTTATGGTTTGCAGCATATTTCTTGTATGTGTCTAAAGACTGACCTTTAGAACCATACTGCATCAGCTGCAAAAAGAATTTGAAACTAAACAAAGACTCACCAGTTTGTGCAGAAGCTGGCAAAGAGAACAATAAAAGACTCAGTAAAAAGGTTGTTAAATGTTTCATATATCGTTTCAATCTAATAGTATCAGACTTCGTGGTGTCAGATTGGTGATGGCAACAGCCATTATACCCTCAATCTCTACTACCACACACTTATTTTTCTTGATGCGCTTCAGTTTTCCTTCTACGCCAGCAAAAGGACCTTCTGCAATTTTCACACGTTTTCCTTCCTTGGCAATGTAATCGGTATAGTCCAGGAATACTACCTGGCCATTCTGCACAGAAACCGCTTTTATGAAATTTTCCATGTCGCGGTCAGATACAGTCATAATTTCCGAAGGTTTGTCCTCGTCAGGCAACGGCCTCTTCATCATGAAACGTAACGACAGACATTCTGTACGGGTTCGTTTTAAGTCCAAGAGCACTTCTTTAACCGAATGAACGAAAATAAGATTATGAACGGCTGGCACCAGTTCCATTTTACGTGACCATCGGGTTTCAACCACATCATACTTCATCGGAACATAATTTTCTATGTCCAAACTATTCAAAAAATCCCTTACAACCAATTCACGGTTATAAGTGACTCGCATGGCATACCACTGAAGCGGCTCTTCAATAATCACCCGATGTCAATAAACTATAGGATTCTTATAACCTGAAGACAAAACTTGGGGTCACCATGTTTTTAACATGGAGAGGCAAAAAAAAATGCATTACAACCGTCTGCACTGGTTCCAGCAACATAATCGGGAAAATGCATACTGAAAAAATACTCATACTTTCTTCTTTTCTGAATGAAAAAGCACGAATTTTGCTACAAAAGTATTACTTTTTCTCGAAATAGCAAAAAAAAT
>FLNV01000742.1_pt1 | contig 41409 bp, 55 predicted proteins | sample 1140351 | NCBI WGS metagenome assembly FLNV01 (sample SAMEA3878207, study PRJEB12797) | bioreactor metagenome | biome: Moose rumen | place: Sweden | collected 2011-10
GCCCGCCATGCCCGACGAGGAGCTGCCCGCCATGCCCGCACGCGAGCCTGTGGCCAAGCAGCAGCCGATGACGGGCCTGCGCCAGCACCGTCCAGGATGGTACGAGGGCGAAATGATGTTCAAGCGCGTAACACAAGACCCGCGCACGGGCAAGTTCCTGTATCGCGACACGCGCTTTGTGGCACAGGTGAAGGCCGACAGCGGCATAGACTGCTACCAGCGCATGGTGAGCCACCTGCAGCAGCGCGTGGACCAGCGCAGCCAGTTCCCCTCAGCAAAGGGCAAGAATTTCCAGTTCACATTCCTCGGCACTGCACGCTGAAAACCGCGCCATGAACAAGGTGATGCTGATAGGCAACGTGGGACAGGAGCCGGAGGTGCGCTATGTCGATCGCGGGGTGGCCGTGGCCACGCTGCGGCTGGCAACCACCGAGCGTGGCTACACCCTGCCCAACGGAACACAGGTGCCGGACCGCACCGACTGGCACAACGTGGTGCTGTGGCGACGACTGGCCGAGGTGGTGGAACAGTATGTACACAAGGGCGACAAGCTGTACATAGAGGGGCGGCTGCGCTATCAGACCGTTGACGACCCGCAGGGCCGACGGCAGTACCGCACGGAGATATGGGCCGAGAACATGGAGATGCTGACACCGAAGAAAAAAGACAGCTGACTCCCCCACCCCACTTGAATTGGCCATGACACTGTTTAGCCTCTACTGCATCACACTGCTGCAGCCCACGCCAGGGGCCTGGGTGGCGCTGGCGTTGGCCATGGTGCTGCTCGTGGCATCGGGACTGGCGTCGGGCTCGGAGATAGCTTTCTTCTCGCTGTCGCCAAACGACGTGAGCCAGCTGGACCCTGAACACGACAGCCGCGACGCTAACATAGTGGCACTGCGCGACGACCAGCAGCGCACGCTGGCAACCATACTGATAACGAACAACCTGGTGAACGTTACAATCATCATGTTGCTCAACTACTTCTTCGCGCACACGGTGGATTTCGGTACGTCGGTGTGGGCGCAGTTCATGGTGCTGACGGTGCTGCTGACCTTCCTGCTGCTACTCTTCGGCGAGATAATGCCCAAGCTATACTGCGGACAGCACGCACTGACCTTCTGCCGCTTCGCCGCAGGCGGCATCAGGGCCCTGAGCCGACTGTTCAGGCCACTGGCCTCGGTGCTTATCAGCACGGGCTATCTGGCCGAGAAGGTGGTGGCGCAGGAGAGCCACGTGCTGAGCGTGGACGACCTGGAACAGGCACTTGAGCTGACAGACAAGCGCGAGCTGCAAGACGAGCAGAACATGCTGGAGGGCATAGTGCGCTTTGGCGACGAGACGGCCAAGGAGGTCATGACAAGCAGACAGGACGTGGTGGACCTCGACTTCCAGTCAACATTCCACGACGTGCTGCGCTGCATCGTTGACAACAACTACTCGCGCATCCCCGTCTATCAGGGCACCATAGACAACATACGCGGCATACTGTACATCAAGGACTTGCTGCCGCATCTGCAGAAGCCGGCCGCCTTCAGATGGCAGACGCTGATACGACCGCCATATTTCGTGCCCGAGACGAAGAAGATAGACGACCTGCTGCGCGAGTTCCAGCAGAACAAGGTGCACATTGCCGTGGTGGTGGATGAGTTTGGCGGCACCAGCGGCATCGTGACCCTGGAGGACATACTGGAGGAGATACTCGGCGAGATAAACGACGAGTACGACGAGGAGGAGAAGAGCTACGTCCGCGTGAATGCCAACACGTACATCTTCGAGGGTAAAACACTGCTGAGCGACGTGCGCCGCGCACTCCGACTGGACGACGACGTGTTCGACAGCGTGGAGGGCGACGCCGACTCGCTGGCCGGACTGATGCTGGAGCTGCGTGGCGACTTCCCACGGCTGCACGAGCAACTGCAATACGACCGCTTCCGCTTCGAAATAATGGAGGTGGAGGGTCACCGCCTGTCAAAAATCAAGGTGATTGTGGGCGAGGCCTGACGCTCAGACGTCAGATATGTTCGCAAGACACTTGTAGCATAAAATAAGGGAATAAACAACAAGCAGACAGCCATGCCAGAAAACACATACCTGCGCCGCCGCTCAACAGAGACACGCGTCGGAAACATCGGGATAGGTGGCAACAACCCGATAAGAATACAGTCGATGGCCACCACCAACACCAACGACACCGAGGCCTCGGTGGCCCAAGCCAAGCGTATCATAGACGCAGGCGGCGAGCTGGTGCGCTTCACCACGCAGGGCACGCGCGAGGCGGAGAACATGCGCAACATATCCGCCCGACTGAAAGCCGACGGCTATGGGCAGCCACTGGTGGCCGACGTACATTTCACGGCACACACGGCCGACGTGGCCGCACAATACTGCGAGAAGGTGCGCATAAACCCAGGCAACTATGTCGATCCGGGACGCGTATTCAAGCACTTGGAGTACACCGACGAGGAGTACGCCGCCGAGCTGAAAAAGATAGAGGCCAAGCTGGTGCCCTTCCTCGACATCTGCCGCAAGCACCACACGGCCGTGCGCATAGGCGTGAACCACGGGTCGCTCTCGGACCGGATAATGTCGCGCTATGGCGATACGCCAGAGGGCATTGTTGAAAGCTGCATGGAGTTCCTACGTATATGCCGGCGCGAACAGTTCAGCGACGTGGTCATCAGCATCAAGGCCTCGAACACGGTGGTCATGGTGCAGACGGTGCGACTGCTGGTCAAGACGATGGACCGTGAAGACATGCACTACCCGCTGCACCTCGGCGTGACAGAGGCCGGCGAAGGTGAGGACGGCCGTATAAAGAGCGCTGTGGGCATTGGCGCACTGCTGACCGAGGGCATAGGCGACACCATACGCGTGTCGCTGAGCGAGGAGCCAGAGGCGGAGATACCCGTGGCGCGCTTCCTGGTGGAACACATAGAGGAGTGTGCCCAGCTGAGGGCACAGGCCGAGGCCAGCATAAAGGACGACACCATACACCTGACCCTCTCTGCCGACACATGGGAACACCTGCAGCTGAAGGCTGCTATGGCCGTGGGCGGACTGCTGATAGACCGCAGAGCCACAAGACTGGAGCTGCAGCTCGCACCCGACTCTCCGCTCGACCGAAAGACGCCTGCACAGCAAGAACTCTCAACTCTCTCCGACGCCATACTACAGGCCGCACGCGTCAAGTTCACCAAGACGGAGTACATCTCGTGCCCTGGCTGCGGCCGCACCCTCTACAACCTGCAGGACACCATACGCCGCATAAAGGAGGCCACAGGCCACCTGAAGGGACTGAAGATAGGCATCATGGGCTGCATAGTGAACGGCCCGGGCGAAATGGCCGATGCCGACTACGGCTACGTGGGTGCAGGCGTGGGCCGCGTGTCACTCTACAAGGGCAAGGTGTGTGTAGAGAAGAACATCGACGAGGCCGATGCCGTAGAACACCTGCTGGCCCTGATAGAGAACGACCGGCAAGCATAAGGGGCAAGCTTTCCTGTACAATTATACCTCACCGGACAAATCATGTCATGCCGTTCCGTCACAGTGCAATCTTCATTGCCACTTGGCGGCCGTCCTTCCGTGTCCTGAGCAGATATATGCCGTGGCGGGGCACGCGGAACAGCAGGCCGATACCTGTATGCTCTGGCCTCACCTGCCGCCCCTGCAGGTCGCAGAGATGTGCGGGGGCGGGGCAGCGAAGGGTCAGCTGCCCGATGCTGATGCCGCCCTTTCCAACAGGGGTCTCGACGGCCTCGATGTCCGACGGGCCGTAGATGAAATCCAGTATGTCCTGTGAAATGTAGTCATTGGTATGTATGGTGTCACTTTCAATTCCGCCGTAGGCATTGCCTACGCGGATGTAATAAATGAATCCCCATTCCCAGATTTCGCCCACGTCTGCACCTGACACTTTTATGGTGTCACCATGGAAACATTTTTCTGGTATATGAAATACCGGTGTAATAATAAGGGATGGGATGTCGCCACCATATTGCCAATCATCCGACCGTATAAGAGTGGCTCCTGTGAAATTTCCAGAGACTACTGTAATGCAAAAATTATTGTTTGTGTCGAAATCGCAATTATCGTAATCGAAATCACCGAGAAACTGTACACTCGTAATCACTGGTTTGACAGGCAACTGAGTGGATGTCGATTGTGCTGTCGCTTGAAGGTAGGCGATAAGCAATAAAGAGATCATAATGTCCTTCATTTGGTAGCCCCTTCTATATCTTGATTATCTTTGTAACACATTTACCGTCCCTGATGGCCTTCAGCAGATAGATGCCTAAGGCATAGCCACCCTGTTTCAAATCGTACACATTTTGGACGTGGCCAAGATGCTTTCCGTCGACAGTAAACACGTCGTATCCCTCCTTGACAATACTGCCCGTGGGGCTGTCGATTGAGGTGAACGCCCTACTCTGCGTGGGCCCTTCGAACACCGTGATTGTGGAATAGGCGTTGCCGTATGCGTTGCGCACGGTCACGTTCAGCCAAGCGGATTCAAGGCTATAAATGTCCTCGAAGGTATAAGTTGTATAATACGGCACGTCGGAATAATACCAACTGAGGTAAGGGTTGCTTTCTTCCTCCAGTTCCAAGTAGGCATAGTGGCTGCCGGCATAGCGTACACCGACGGTCACGTTCTTGTATCGTCCATCGATGTTACTCCTTGTAATAGCCAGGATGTTTGTGCTGAGAATGACTGGCTTCAACTCAAGGGTGGCCCAATACTCGGCATTGACCGAGTCTCCTGCTACGGTTCCGGTGAAGCGTACCAGGCACTTCACGTCTCCCTCCACCGTGCGGGCATACTGTTGTTCATTGCTCAAGGCGGGGAGCGTGAAAGTGGCAGAAATGCCTGTCAATGTCTGTTCCGAGCCGTTTGCCAACGGCAATGTGGCCTCCCAATGCCAGTTGCTGACCGTACCCGTGTTGGAGGTGACAGAAAATGTATGGCTGGTGTAGGCAGACATGATGCCCGTACTGTCCACGCCACTGCAAGCAATCGTCACGTCTGGCTCGTCCAACTCCATGTCCCATCCGATGGCATTCAACACCTGCCTTGTCACATTGTCAACCGTCAGCGTCTTGTTGCTGCTGTCAGTAAAGGACATCAGCGAACCGCTGTCGTAGAAATATCGCAGAGACGTATTCTGGTCGAAAGGCGTGGGAGCATACAGTTTATAAGCGTTATCTGTTATGTAAAGGTAGCCACAGGACGGTTCTGCATAGTTTTGCAATGAATCTTCTTGTACGTCTTTCATCCATGTGCTACTGGAAGAATACACTTGGTTGTCGAAATCGCTTTTACACCCAGTACTACCGAATCTCACATTGCCTTTTTTGTATTTCAATGACGAGGAGAAACCTAATGCGTGCCCTATCGCCTGCATGAAGGCGTATGTCAAATTCTTCCCTTCACATTCACCGATTCCCATGTTCCAGACTACCCAACTGTTGATTGTGATATCCGCATCATGTAGAGGATATCCGCTAGCGAGTGGTGCCTCATGGTTTAACCTTATCTGGGAATGTTTCAGGGACATTGGGCAACAATATCCTTCAGATGGATCAGAATAGTATAATATGTTAGTAATCATGTCCACATTGCCAAGATTGCTATGATGGTACTGCTGTTGACGCTCGGTGCAAATGACATGGCATCGCTGTACAGCGGCTCAACGACGCAGGTGTCGCTCTGCACGGTTCCGTTGGCGTTGATCACTGTCAGCCACACCGTCGTCTCAAGTTCGTCGTCCACCATGACAGTTACCTTGCCATCCTTGAAGTTGGTTGCCTGATATATCATGGGGTAATATTCGCCCTCCTCAAGTTGGTTTACATACACCTGTGTGGCACCTTCCATGTTGCAGAACGTCAAGTCCAAATGCCGCAGGTAGCTGTTCGGATTGTCGTCTATGCCCACCATGTCATGCCGCTGCGCCAGAGCAGCCTGTTGGGGCTGTTCGTCCATAAGGAAATAGCGTGCCGACATCCAGCTGTTGGCAGGATTAGCATTATACTGCACTATACGGCATTTCAGGTAGCCGTCGCACGACCTGGCGTATGCGTTCTTGCCATAGTGGAAGTACAGGTTGCTATATGGTATGGTGTAATTGCCAGAGGGTATGCTTATGTCCTCATAGACCACATCCCATGTTCCGTCTTTCTTCTGGATGCCAACTTTCATGCCGTGACCGGTTGTACTTCCCGTGCTTTCGCTATAGTTGGGATGGAACCTGTCCAGATGCTGCCATAGCGTGTCTGTATCCTCCCTTGTAAGTCTGTTGCCCTGTACAATGTAAGGCTGGCCTGTATTGGCTTCTACTTCGGAGGCATGAGCCGTGGAGTTGCCCACCGTAATGTTACCATGATAGCTAACGTGGTCTGTAGTATATGTGCCCGTACTGCTGCCGTTGACACCGCCTGTACCAACGCCAACATAGCTGGTCCAGCGAAGTGCGTCCCTGAAGAAGCTATAGGTGAAGTAGTCGGCGATGTCCCTTACAACCATGCCCCTGCCATAGTTCCAGTCGAGAAGCTGGGTTAGTTTCTTCGTTGAATCAGGAACGAAATAGTTGAGAGACTTATAGTTGTTCCAGCTTGTCGGAGCGTATAGCTTGAAGTTTCCTGCGTCGGTTGACACGTTCAGCTCCCCCTGTGTGGCAGACTGAAATTTTGCCGCTGGCGTGGAGCCTGCAATACTGGCATAGACGTCCAGCTCGTATGGTGGAATGCTGTCCGAATAGCATGACAACGTACCTGCCACCGGATTGACTCGCCCGCTGCTGTTCCACAGGACACCAAACCCACGGCCTATCTCGCGCAGTACCAGTGTGACAAAATCATAGTGGCTGTCATCGCAGTCCTCGTCAAGCGAGAACGACATGTAGTCGCGCAAATTCTTGTAGTTGTTGACCGTAATGGTCATTTGCGGTTCAAGAAACATTGACATGGTTGCCACGCCGTCGTATGCATGGTCAGACGTAGCCGTCATGATGTCGTCATACATCGTCCCCTTGATCTGGCTGATGGTGGCGCAGAAGGTAAAGTAGTGATACACGCCTGTGTATGTAGGAATACTTACCTTTGACATCACAGAGTTTGTCGTTGCGTTGCTGCTGTAGTCACGCAAAACGGCCTTTATCCTGACTGGATAGGTGGTGGGAATCACCTCTTCCCAGATGCGGCAGGCGTAGTTGAAGGCACCTATCATGTCATTGTCCCAGTTGCCTACGTACTCGGGGATAATCCTGGTTCCGCCACGGAGCATTCGCTGTACGGGCAGGCCGTGGAAAGTGTTGACCACTTGATTTGACATCAGCACCTCAGCCGCTTCGTTGTCGCAGAATGAAGGCGCGGAAACACTGAGTGCCAAAAGGGCAAGTATATAATGGTTTCTCATATGTGAATAATGTTAAAGGTTAATAACTCCGATGAAATACCAATTGCCCACCACGAGGCGGATGCCGTATTCGCCTGTGTAGGTACTGGGCAGAGCCACCTGCTGTATGCCAGCGGGCACTGCGACGCTATAGACCACCGTTGGCTCGTCGTCGTCCATGGTGTCAGGGTCAAGCAGTTGCACCTCGATGGCGTCCTCGAACTCCGTATATAATATTAATGTGTGGTCGTCGAGATAGACTGTCGGGGCAAGAATAGGGGTGCGAGGTGTTGAGTGATTACCTAAACCACCTCCTTGACTTACGGGATTACCTGCGGCCATCACCACGAAATTAATTTTTGTTCCTGTAACCTCTTGCGCAGCTTTAACTGTGAAGAGCATTGCCGTTATACAAAACAGCAGACAAAAGAATTTCTTGTTCATTTGTTTTTTTGTTTTATATATTTAGAAAATGAAATTGACATTGCAAAATTATATCATTCAACAAAAGCAAAAGAACAAATCAGAACCAAAAAACAAGAAAATGAAGACATTTGAGGTCTTCATTTTCATTATTTTCATTTTTGCTCTTCAAAAAAAACAGGTTAATTATCTGGATATAGCCTTATTTTCTCATCAAAATCTTTTGCTCCGCCCTTCTGGCAAAACATACGCTCAAGAAGATGACGACGCATGACATTGAGAGAATTCGTATTGGAATCAATCAAAACGCAAATCTCTGACAGGCTGAAATGCAAGTGTGTGAAAAGACAAATGTAATACTGCTTGGATTTACGACTGCTGATTTTCTCGTCAAGAAAATTCCCAAAACGCGGCATGCACGCCTGTACCAGACTTGTCAGTCTGATTAAATCCTCGTCAGTTGCACTGCGACCGCTCAGTGCTTTTTCGTGCAGATGGCCAACAATAGGTTGAGAGATTACCTTTTCCAACATACTCAAATCCTGAGAATGCCATCCCAATTTCTGCAGGCTCACAAGTAGCAACTTGACTTCTTTATATTCTTTATTTACCATCTGGTATTGAGTCTTCGCTTCTTGTAAATTGACAGTCAGTTGGTCACGTTCCCGCTGAAGCGCTTGTGTCTCTGCGGAAGCCGACCTACTATTTTCTTCAAGCAAATCCAATTTCTCTTGATAATCATTTACTTGTGACTGAAATTTTGATAATTCCAACGTTGTCCTCTCTAAACTTAGCATGAGCGCAGAGTAGCGTTGCGACATCTTCTCTGCTTTTTGTCTGTTCTGCAGTCTGACGTGAGAAAAAAGGAGATATGCAACTAAGGAAGCTAAGCCAAAGAAGAAAACAACAAATAGGAGTGCCGTGCGAAATCGGGATGCCCTTTCCTGCTGCTCATGTGCTATGCGTTGACTGCGCGAATAATTGTACAGCTCTTGCATATCTTGAAGACGTGACTGCTCACGATACTGAGAAAGTTTCTCTGCAGACTCCAGTGAGAGACGACCATATTTCTTTATAGAATCCAGCTTGCCTTCTACACTATAGAAATCGAACAGCTCTGAATATGCCAAAAGCCGTTGACTTTCTTCATCGGCAACCCTGGCAAAACTATGAAGATAGACAGCTGCAGAGTCTCTGCTGCCGATACCCTTCTCATAGAGTCCTTTGTAGTAATAGAGCATCTTGTAGTTCGGGTCTGCAGACTCCATGTCAGTTGCTTCAGAATTAAACTCATATAAACAGAGTAAAGTTTTGGCTTTGGTAAAATCACGTCCAGATAGCAATACAAATATGGGCGATGCCAAGAAGGTATTGGCCGACATGGTGTCACCCAACTGCATAAGTTTTTCTCTGGCCAGATAACTTGCCACACAGGCACTGTCATAGACATGCAGATTGACATAACAACTGGCTATCTGTCCATAAATCAACCACGCTGTCAGACTGTCTCTCGCCGTCAATGCCTTTTCCCACCCTGCCAAATACTCATGTATGGCATTTCGCGGAAGAGCTTGTCTCTGAAACAAATCGCCCGCCTGCCCATGTATCTTCGACAGCAGGAGGTAGTCGCAGTCGGCGCGGGTGGTGTCGGCCAGGTCTATGGCCTGGTGGTAGCAGTCGAGGGCCTGTGGGGCTTCGCCCATGTCGCGGTAGGCGCAGCCAAGGAGATAGCGGGCGCGCACGCGGTCATGGTTGCTGCCGTGGCGGTCGGCCAGGCGAACGGCACGCTGCAGCACCGTGTCGGTGGTGAACGGCACGTAGTGGAGGTTCATCGAGTCGGCCTCGGACAGCAGACGCTCCATCTCGCGACGCTCCTGCGGACTGCTGCACGCAAAGAGCAGCAGCGCCGCGACAATAGGGCATAGCAGGAACGGCCGTAACAGTTGTCTCATGTATGGCGGGTCTTGAAGGGAGCGCGGCCGCGGGGTCAGCGGGACTGTATTTCTTCGGTCTGCACCAGCGGACGCCAGTCGCCGCCGATGGCCGCCCCCTCGAAAGCCTGGTCTATCTGCCAGTGGTCCACAGGGCGTATGCGGTCGTACTCTTCCAGCAGGTAGCCGTAGTACTGCTTGCGCACGTTGGTGGCGTTCATGTCCTTTCGTTTTTTGTTGAATGCGGGGGCAAAGGTAGCTAAAAAGTCCCAACGGGGCTATTCATCATCCCAGATACTGCCGCTGCGACTATCGGCGGAGCCACCGACGAAATCGTCATCACTGACGGTGATGCCGTCTATTCCGCTGACGTTTTTTATTGAGTTGCCCAACAGAGGCTGTACATGCGCGGTAACAACCTCGGTGCTTGGTGTCACATACTGTTTCATGTGCGTGTGCTGTTTTTCAGAATAATCAATTTGCAGTCGCCCATGCTCGGAAAGACATGAGCGACTGCGATTCTTCTCTCTCACCGAATCACGACTTTCTTGCCGTTACGGATGAAGACTCCCTTGGCTGGAACCTCCACGCGCTGGCCGCTCAGGTTGTAGAGCCGACTGCTCGGGCTGCTGACCACCCCAATGCCTTCTATGCCAGTGGACTCGCCATCGACCGAGAAACTCAGGCTGCGTGCCCCCACTGCGTTTTGGGCTATCTGGATGTAAGCGCGATAGACCGGTATGGTGGCACCTGCCGAGCCAACGGAATAAATGGTGTTGTTACTCAGCACGTAGTTATGCTCTGCATTGGTGATATCGGTCTGCTCGTAGGTGCCTATCAGCGAGGCATCGCCAGCAGTGGCGGTGGCCACGGTGGCTTCCGCCACTGCTGCTCCGCTCTGGCAAATCTCGCTCAGTCTGGTCTTTGAGCGCATGAGGAACGGCACGTTGGGCATGCTGGCATCAGCAAGGGTGAAGTCCAGGACGCCGCTGGCAGAGTCGAAGGAGCTAAGCGTGGCCACGTCGAGCTTGTCGGTCTTTGCCACAGCGAACGGATAGACGGCGGTGTACCAGCGGTCTTTCTCCAGCGTACGCGAGACCTTCACATGCGGATAGGTGCCAGCGGTGTAGGTGGGCAACGAGCCGTCGGCAAACGTGAGAGGCGGCAGACAGGTCAGTGTCACGTCATCAACGACGAGCTGAGCGGGAGTGTTGCCTGTTCCCGTCTTCTGGAAACCGATGACGAGGTCGAAGGGCGTGGGTTCAGCGACAGTGAACTCGTAGGTCAGGATTTCAGCCCCACTGGTAACCTTGCCGATGGCAACGGTAGTCTCACCCAGCTTATACTGCGAGAGGTTGGTCATGTTCTCCATGTCGCTGTTCCACGAGAGCGAGAGCTGATAGCGTCCCGCTGGCAGCATCTTCTGCTTGGAAGCGGTTAGCGTGGTGGCTGCGCTGCCCCAGTTCTTGCGCATATAGAGCTTACCGGCGTTGTCAGCTTGGTCGGTCTGGATCACAGTCCAAGCGTCAGCGTCGGTGTAAGCGATTTCCCAGCCAGTGACGACCTTGATGGTGTTGCTGTTGTCGTTGTTAAGGGTTGCGCCCGCGGCTGCGTTGAAATCGAGGTTGTCGCCAAGGAAGGCATTGGCACTAAAAGCCTCAGTTTGTCCGAACACATAGCCGGTGAAAGCGGTGTTGAGGGTGGCAATGGAAGCTTGCTCGGTGGCATCGGTGTCTATTTCGCTGTCGGAGGCAGAACCGCCGACCACGCTGCCACCGACTGAGAAGGAGCGGGTGCCGGCGCTCATGGCCGTGTAGCTCTTGAAGAGGCGGAGGGAGGCGTCGGTGGCATCCATCTGGGCGACGAGTTCGTCCTTTATGCCGCCATAGTTGGTGGCCTGCGACACGTCGTCGAGTGCGGTGCTGACGGCGTTCACCTTATTTATTAATGTTGCCCAAGCGTCGGCGCTCATGGTCTGGCGACGATAGTCAGTACCGTCAGTTAGGTTGTAGTCGTTCTCGAAGCGCTCCAGGGCGGCGAGCATAAGCACGCGGTTGTCCTTCACCAACTGTATCTGCTGCTTGGCGGTGTTGATGGCGTTGGGCAGGGTGGTCAGCGTCACGGTGTTCAGGGCGTCGAAGTCGCTGGCGGCATTGCCAGCATCGATAGCATCCTGCAGTGACTGCTGCTGTGCAGCTGTTAGGTAGCTGGCCGAGCCGCTGAGCAGACCCTCTGCCTCGGACACCAGAGCGTCGCGTGTGGCCTTCAGGCTGGTCAGGTCGGGCGCATTGCTATAGATGATGGACATTATCTGGGCGAAGTGCCAGTTGGAGCCGTTGGCATCCTTTTGCACGCCGAAGGTCAGGTTGCCTGCCGACGATAGATGGACGTTCACGTCGAGGGTAGTGAGGTCATGGAAATTGCGTGCCGTTGCGAAGGAAATCGGAGCACCTGTGCGCAGGATACTGCTGGCATCGTTGAGGTCACCCGCAAAGGCGTAGGTACGGTTAGCATCGCCTTCGGTCGCCTCTGTGTCAAAGCCACGGCCACTGGTATACATAGCTGCTGCATACATACCCACCTGATAGTAACCAGCAGGCAATTCCTCGATGGTCTACCTGTGGTTGCGCAAGTCGTTTCATAGCTCTCGGCAAACGAAGGTATGTCTGACGGACGGTTCGTCAAGAACTGGTCCTGCACGATGCCAGCTGCCGAGCCGTCCTTCTTCTTCCAGTCTGCATAGTTCTGCGAGGCCAAGAAGGTGATGTCAAACTGCCCGGTGGTGGTAGATATGAAGGTCATGGCGGCGGAGCGGAGGTTTCCCTTCTGCGTGTTGATGGCAGCCACGGTGGTAGCAGCCTCTGCATTTGTAGTGGCCGTGTTGATGGCATTGGTGAAGGTGGTCATAGTGTCGCCGTCGTCAATGCCTGTCTTCAGTCCCTCCACCTTAGCCTTTAAGGCGTAGTAGGCGGCGTAGGCATACTGCAACTCTGTGTCGTTCTTGTAAGTATTGAAAACGTTTGTCAAAGCCACGATGGCATTGGAGTATTCCTTTGCCGTTTCGTAAGTCTTGTTGTACAGGGTGATGGCATCGCTGATGATTGTCTCGCAGGCATCAGGAACAACCCCGCTTTCTATGAAGCTGTTGCACTCGCTTACCAAGTCGGATAACTGCGTCTGGTAGTCCGAGAGGTCAACGCCCGTGCAATAGAGCTTGAAGTTGTCGAAGACCAGCCATTGGTCGGTGGTCTCGCACTTCATTCCCATCTGCAGAGAGCCATTCGAGACTTCTATCTCGTCGGTTAAGACCTTTCCGTATGTACGGTCTTGAATCATGGACAGAACAGTGTTCTGAAAATTACTTCCGGCAGCAGCTGACGAGGCAACCGTCTTGGTGGTAGAGCCACTGGTGCCATAGACCTGTCCAGCCCCTGTTGTTCCGGCAATCTGCAAGGACACTTTGTATTTGCCATTAGGTACTGACAAGTTTTGATATATCTTGAAATTACTGCGATGCCATATTTCACAACCAATAGAAGTGTTATTATTACCACCAGAACCTTCCTCTGACCAGCCTGTACGGTTGTTGGCATCGAAGGTAGCATTGGTGACATACCACGGTGTGAGGTCCACAGGGTTGCTTGCGGAAGCATTGTCGAGCAGATTCTGCTTGAACTGTGTGCGGCTGATGGCATAGATTTGGAAATGGCCAACGTTATTACCTGTCTTGTTGGCTGCACATTCGGCACCATTGGTGAAATTGCCGTCATTCCACGGACCAAGGTAGCCCTTGGCAGGATAATATCCATTTTGAATAGTCCATGAGCCATCTGCATAGGACAAAACAACTTTACACCAATCATTTGATGTGGCATAGACATCGTTGGTGTCGAATTTCCATTCTGCATTCCATTCTGTCTGGAATGGAGATACACTATATTCCAAGTTACGCATGGCGAAACCGTCGCCTTGTGTTTCCAGTGTCCACGTCTTTTCATTGATGTCGGCCGAAGTGGGCTCTACGGAAGTCTGATAGAAAACGCCCAGAGAGTACCACTTGGTGTCTTGGTTCACGCCCTTGGCCACGCCGAGCATCAGGTCATTTGTGTTGTCAACAAACACGTAGTAGTTGTTGGCGATGTCGGTGGCGGTGGGCAGGGTGGTAATCTTTGTCCATCCGTCAGCTTCGAGCAGCTTGGAGGTATCAGCCTTGGCGGCGAATCCACCAAACACACTCAACGCCATTGCTAAATAGATATATCGTTTCACTTTAGGTTTCAAGTTTCAGGTTTCAATCTTCAATTTTCAATTTTCAATCTCTCAAAATTGCGTCTGGATGACCTCCTTCACACCCTCGCCGCGCTTCATCAGCACCACGAAGGCATTGTTCGTCTGCCCAGTATTGCCCGGAGCGGCCACGGTGTAGTCGTGCACCTTATTGTCGCTGTTCACGGTGCTGGTGTAGGTGGCATCGTAGAAGCGGTGGTAGTGGCCGGAGAAGTGCTGCACCTTGCCGTCCTGCTTGCCTGCGGCCTTCATCATGATAGCTGATAGCGGGTCCTTCTTCAGCGTGTTGGCCGAGGTGGCATCGTTGTAGGCGATGCCGGAAGTGCTGCTGCCATAGACCGACGAGTTGCTTGATGTTTTGTATTTTCCTACATCGTTCTGGTCGAGCCACCAGCGGTTGCAGTCGCTGCCTGCCAGCCAAGGATAGTGCTGCATCCACACGCTGGCCTCGTCGGCATGGCTTTCAACGAAGGTGTTGAGGTTGCTGACGATGGGGTCTGGGGCGTAATAAGTTGCCGACGACAGCAGACCTGGCTTCTTGTAGGGCTTTTGGAACCAGTAGTTGTTGGCACAGTAGAAACGCACGTCCTTGAACTTGAAGGTGAAGTGCTGAGGCTCAAAACCGTAGTTGTTGCCTGAGGTAAAGTAGGAAATATTCTCGTCGAAAACGCCTGCATTGTTCCAATAGGTGTTGTTTGTCGTGATGGCGCTGATGGTCTGCTCGTCGGCATTAGCACCGCCCGTGCTGCCGTATGTCACGCCTGCATCGCCATCGCTGCCTGTCCAGTAGTCTGGCGTGAAGTCATGGTTGCCGGCAATGAAGATGAAGGGAATGCCAGCGGCCTTTGCCAATTCAGCAGTGCAGTTGAGGAATGCCGTGTGCTTACCGTCGTTGTTGTCATTGCCCTTGTCTTGGTCGATGTCGCCGGTACAGAACACGATGCTGGTCTTTGGCACGAGGTTCTTGGTGCCTTCGGTGGTAAAGGTCACCTTCTTCGTGCCGTCTTTGCCCATGTTGAGGATATTGTTCATGATGGTGGTCATGTCGGCCTGGCTGGTGCCGTCGTGGCCGCTGCCCTGGTCGATGTGGCAGTCGGAGAAGAACACGGCGCAGAACCAGACATCCTCGGTGAAGCGGAAACCGTAGGCCTTATTATTATATGTGAAGACCTTCAGCTCATCGTAGTTGATGGTGGTCGTGGTGGGATTGGGGGTTACGTCGCTGGCGCTGACGGGAGAACCATCGACCGCGACAGCGGTGATCAGCCCGCTGAGGTCGGTACCCGCGGGCAGAGTGACAGTGGTGAAGCCCTTGCTGTCACGTTCAGCAACGCTGGAATAAGTCACGCCGTTGAGGGTGAACGTCATCTGGGCATTAGCCATCAGAACGGACAACCACACTGCACATGAGGTTAAAAGATAGGGTAGTTTCATAGTTTCAGGTTCAATACTTCTTCTTAATTCATTCGCATCTTGCCACGCATTGCCTGAGCCATCTTCATCATCTGGGCATTGGGCCCACCGGCCACCATGCGCATCATCTTGCGAGTCTGGTCAAACTGCTTCATCAGTCGGTTCACGTCCTCTATCTTCGTGCCGGAGCCACGCGCTATGCGCAGACGCCTACTTTGGTTGATGATGTCAGGATTCTGCCGCTCCTTTGGTGTCATTGACTGTATGATGGCCTCAATGCCCTTGAAGGCGTTGTCGTCGATGTCTATATCCTTGATGGCCTTGCCCACACCAGGTATCATGGCGGCCAAGTCCTTGATGTTGCCCATCTTCTTGATCTGCTGTATCTGCGACATGAAGTCGTCGAAGTCGAACTTGTTCTTCCTGATCTTCTTCTCCAGCTCCTTGGCCTGCTTCTCGTCAAACTGCATCTGGGCGCGCTCCACCAGCGAGACGATGTCGCCCATGCCCAGTATGCGGTCGGCCATACGCTCGGGGTGGAACACGTCTATAGCCTCCATCTTCTCGCCAGTGCCGACATACTTGATGGGCTTGGTCACAACGGTACGGATGGAAAGGGCAGCTCCGCCTCGCGTATCGCCATCGAGTTTTGTCAGCACCACGCCATCGAAGTCGAGACGATCGTTGAATTCCTTGGCCGTGTTCACTGCATCCTGGCCTGTCATGGAATCGACCACAAAGAGCGTTTCGTCTGGGTTGACAGCATTCTTCAGGGCAGCTATCTCATTCATCATCTCCTCGTCAACGGCCAGACGTCCGGCAGTGTCTATGATGACAACGGTATAGCTTTGCTGCTTGGCCTCGCGAATGGCGTCCTGCGCTATCTTAACCACGTCTTTCTCGCCTTCCTCGGTATATACAGGCACACCCACGCTCTGTCCCACCACCTTCAGCTGCTCTATGGCGGCGGGGCGATAGACGTCGCAGGCCACCAACAGAGGCTTCAAGTGCTGCTTGGTCTTCAGCATGTTGGCCAGCTTGCCCGAGAAGGTCGTCTTGCCCGAGCCTTGCAGGCCCGACATCAGAATGATTGACGGACGGCTGTTCAGGTTCAGCCCTGTGGCAGTGCCACCCATCAGTTGGGCCAGCTCGTCGTGTACAATCTTGACCATCAGCTGGCCAGGCTTCACGGCCGTCAGCACGTTCATGCCAAGCGCCTTCTGCTTAACCGTGTCGGTGAACTGCTTTGCCACCTTATAGTTTACATCGGCATCAAGCAGGGCACGACGCACGTCCTTAAGCGTCTCGGCCACATTAATCTCGGTAATCTTGCCTTCTCCCTTCAGTATCTTGAACGAACGTTCAAGTCTTTCACTCAGATTTTCAAACATCTTTGTTATTTACAATTTACGGATTTAGTATTTATGAATTTCAATTCTCAATTTTCAATCTTAACTTCTCAATTCTCAGAACTTGTAGTCAAGTCCCAGACCTATGACATGGTTGGTACGGCTGTAGGTGTCGCTACCAGAATACGCACTGTTCAGGTATCCGCCCACCATCTTGCCGTCAACCTGACTTGCGGTATATTCACAAGTGTAATTGCTGTATAAGGTGCAGAAATAGCTGACATTCAGACGCAACTTCTTGCTCAGGTTGATGGCGGCTCCACAGCCCACGCTATAGCTGTCGCACGCAAACGATGTGTTCTGCTGATATCCGTCGGACAGACCATAGTCAGTGCGCTGACCTCCGCAGCTGATGGTGAACTTATCATTGACATCATACTCCACGCCTGCAAGTATCTCGTGGGTACCGTGAGAGAGTTCCTGCTGGCGGTCGTCAGCCATCTTGGCATGCTTGTCGTCGAAGAAGTGGTATTCCACAGCACCGCGTAGCCTCGGGGTGAATTCGTAGCCTACGGCAGCAACAAAGAGTGCTGGCATGTCGTAGCGCACATACTCGTCGGGCATGTAGTTCTTTATCTTTCCAGCCATCTCGCCACCCATGGCGGTGGTCAGAGCCGCCAGCGTGGCCTCGTTGCCCATCTGTCCCGCCATGGCCTTGATATCTGTCTTCTGCCCCATCATGGTGACATCAAGTGCCTTGGTGTCGTTCTTTGTGTTCAGCTTTGCACGAAACTCATATCGGGCTGCTATGGTAAGCGGGCCCTTGTGGTAATCTACACTGATAATGGGTGCAAAGCCCCATGCACGCTGGGTTACATCAAGGTTGAGATCCATAAGCTGCTGGCTGCCAAGTTGCGACGATGTGGTAGCTGTGACGTAGCCGCGGCTGTAACCATCGTAGTAGTTGGCCCTTATACCCACCGCAGCTGAGAAGCACTCGGCAATCTTGTAAGTGAAGTTAAGCTGTCCGCCGTAGATATACTGCTTGCCCTTTACCTCCGAGTCTATGCCGTACATATCTGGTGTCATAACAGGACTGGCGGGATTTGCAATATGTGCTGCAACCGATTTCTCGAAGATCTTTCCCATGGTCATCACATTGAACATAGGGACACCCTCGTCATATTTCACGAAGCCGCCACTGCCCACAATGCCTATCATGGCCGAGAAGGCCATACGATCTTTCTTGTACGAGGCAAACAGTGCCGGTACAATGGGCGCCGAAGCCTTGCCGTTGTACTTATGATGCACATCGTAGCCACTGTAGCCGAGAGCAGGATATGCCAAATAATGAGGTATGTCTGTCTCAATATCACGATTTTGCCAAGGCTTCTGAAAATTCAGCGACAACTGCCATCCCTCATGTCCCCAAGCCAGACCAGCCGGGTTGGAATAGGCGGCATCAATCTCCGTGGTTGCCCCACGGGCAAACATGCGGTCGAAAGCAATGTGATAGTTTGTATTGGTCATCAACCCGCCAGCAATGGCTGGCACAGCGTATGCCATAACAGCGGCACACACAACTAACATTCTCTTTCTCATGGCTGTAAAATGTTGTAATTTAGGCGGCAAAGGTATGGAAAACTATTGAAAGAAGCAAACATTTTTTAACTTTTCGCCACTTAAACTTTGTTAAACTACAGTCACATTGCTTGGCAGTCTCATGTCAACACGGTATCTTTGCGCTATCAGAACGGTTCCTGCCGACAACAGACGCTTGCAGGACCCTAATAATACAAATCTGCATGGCAATAAAAAAACAGCCCAGCGGCAAGCCCGCGCCAACCCAAAGCACCAGCGTACATAAGCTGTCTGGTCATCCAAGACTGAAGCGCTGGCTTGACATGATGATAATGAACCAGCGCGACGCCCGTCCACGCTGGTACATACGTATGCTGGCTCCGCTGTATCAGCACCGCGGACGAGGCAGCAAGATATACCGCAGCGTACGCATGGACACCCCACCCTACCGCCGCTTTGTGCTTGGACGCCGCAGCGTGATTGAAAGTTTCTGCTGTATCAACAACGCCGTTGGCGATGTTATCATAGGCCATGATACACGCATCGGACTGCATAACACCGTGATTGGCCCGGTAAGCATAGGCAGCAACGTCAATCTGGCGCAGGGTGTGGTAGTAACGGCCCTGAACCATTGTTTCTCCGACACATCACTGCGCATTGACCAGCAGGGCATTGAAACCAAGGCGATAGATATTGCCGACGACGTGTGGATAGGCGCCAATGCCGTCATACTGCCTGGCGTGAGCATAGGCAGGCACGCCGTGATAGCGGCCGGCGCGGTTGTCACACACGACGTTCCCGCCTGCTCGGTCGTAGCGGGATCACCCGCACGCGTCATTCGCGAAATGACGACACAAGATAATCGGGCATAAAAAAACACTGAACAACACCGTTTGTCCTACATGGGACAAAGTGCTATTCAGCGTTCTTGATTACTTAAAGGTATATCTGCTTAGATATAACGTACCCTTTTATTTACTCAGCCTTGGCTTCCTCAGCAGGAGCCTCAGCCTTAGCTTCCTCAACTGCCACGGGTGCCTCAGCACTATCGGCCTTCTTGCCACCGCGACGCGAGCGACGCGTAGCCTTCTTAGCCTCTGTCTTCGACATTGCCTCATCAAAATCTACAAGCTCGATGAAGCAAATCTGAGCTGCATCTCCCTTGCGGAAACCGAGCTTGATGATTCGGGTATAGCCACCGGGACGGTCACCAACCTTCTGTGCCACAGGGCCGAACAGCTCCTTTATGGCCTCTTTGTTCTGGAGATAGCTGAACACCACGCGGCGCGAGTTGGTTGTGTCGTCCTTTGCCTTCGTGATAAGGGGCTCGGCATACTTCTTCAGAGCCTTAGCCTTTGCCACAGTCGTAGTGATTCTTTTGTGCATTATCAGCGAGATGGCCATGTTGGCGAGCATGGCACGGCGATGGTCTGCAGTACGACTGAGATGATTGAATTTCTTATTGTGTCTCATTTGACATTTTTACTGTTGTTGGCAAAACAGCAAATCAATAAATACGCGTTTAGCGTACATACGACTTACTCCTTGTCAAGTTTGTACTTTGTTATGTCGGTTCCAAACGATAGATTCAGACTCTCGAGCAAATCATCAAGCTCCGTGAGCGATTTCTTGCCGAAGTTGCGGAATTTCAGAAGGTCCGTCTTGTTATACTGCACAAGGTCGCCCAGCGTGTCCACGTCGGCAGCCTTCAGACAGTTGAGTGCACGCACTGACAGGTTCATATCGACCAGCTTGGTTTTAAGCAGCTGGCGCATGTGCAACACTTCCTCATCAAACTCATCGTTCTCCTTATTCTCCGTTGTCTCGAGCGTTATCTTCTCGTCGCTGAAGAGCATAAAGTGGTAGATGAGTATCTTGGCAGCCTCCTTCAGAGCATCCTTCGGAGTTATGGAACCGTCCGTCGTCACCTCCAGCACCAGCTTGTCGTAGTCGGTCTTCTGCTCGACACGATAAGGCTCGACGCTGTACCTGACGTTGCGGATAGGTGTGTAGATAGAATCGATGGGCAGAACATTAACATCGGTGCAGTATTGGCGATTCTCCTCCGAGGGCAGGTATCCTCTGCCCTTGTTAATGGTAAGGTCTATCTGCATCGAGGCCTTCGAATCCAAATGGCAAATCACCAAATCGGGATTTAACACTTCAAATCCGGTCAGATACTTACCTATATCGCCGGCGCGGAACTCAGTAGAATTCTCGACCGTGATACTGACTTTTTCGTTCTCGAATTCATCTACTACTTGCCTGAACCTTACTTGCTTGAGGTTCAGAATCATGTTGGTGACATCCTCCTTTACGCCGGGCACCGAGGCAAACTCATGCTCCACGCCGCTGATGCGGATCGTGTTGATAGCATAGCCCTCGAGCGACGACAGAAGGATACGCCTTAAAGCGTTACCGATGGTAACGCCAAAGCCAGGCTCCAGCGGACGAAATTCGAACTTGCCGAAAGTGTCCGTAGATTCCAACATGACGACTTTGTCGGGTTTTTGAAATGCTAATATCGCCATTAATTCAATGATTTTTAGTTCTTTGAGTAGAGCTCAACGATTAACTGCTCCTTGATGTTCTCGGGAATGTCGGCACGGTCGGGACGGTGCAGGAACTTGCCAGCCTTCTGCTGCTCGTCCCACTCTATCCAAGGATACTTGCTGTGGTTGAATCCTGCAAGGGAGGCTTCAATCACCTCAAGCGACTTCGACTTCTCGCGTACACCAACCACTTGTCCAGGCTTCACCATGAACGAGGGTATGTTGACAACCTTTCCATCAACCACGATGTGCTTGTGGCTCACCTGCTGACGTGCGGCTGCACGCGTCGGAGCAATGCCCAGACGGAACACCACGTTGTCAAGACGGCTCTCAAGCATCTGAAGCAGCACCTCACCGGTGATGCCCTCTGCCTTGGCAGCCTTCTCAAACATGTTACGGAACTGGCGCTCCAGCACACCATACGTGTACTTGGCCTTCTGCTTCTCTGCCAGCATGACTGCGTACTCCGACTGTTTGCGACGACGGTTGTTGCCATGCTGTCCAGGAGGGAAGTTTCTCCTGGACAAAACTTTGTCTGCGCCGAAGATTGGTTCTCCAAAGCGGCGCGCGATCTTGGTTTTCGGTCCTGTGTATCTTGCCATTGTTAATTTGATTTTCTGAAGACGGTTAGCAGTCAGGTCTGACTGCTCCTGCCTTCAATTAATATATTCTTCGATAATATACATAATTATACGCGACGACGCTTCGGAGGACGGCATCCGTTGTGCGGCAGCGGAGTGACATCGATAATCTCTGTCACCTCAATGCCGGCTCCGTGTATGGCGCGGATTGCGCTCTCACGTCCGTTGCCCGGCCCCTTGACATACGCCTTAACCTTGCGCAGGCCCAGATCCAGAGCCACCTTGGCACAATCCTCGGCAGCCGTCTGAGCGGCATACGGTGTATTCTTCTTTGAACCACGGAAGCCCATCTTGCCAGCCGAAGACCAGCTGATGACCTGGCCCTCGTCGTTGGTCAGAGTCACGATAATGTTGTTAAAGCTACTGTGAACGTGCAACTGTCCCATTGCAGTCACCTTTACGTTGCGCTTCTTGTTTGTAGCTACTACTTTCTTTGCCATAATCTTCTTGACTTTCAACTTTAAATGTTAAACCTTAAACTTAAAACCCGAAGATTACTTCGTAGCCTTCTTCTTGTTAGCGACGGTCTTCTTCTTGCCCTTACGCGTACGTGCGTTGTTCTTGGTACTCTGACCGCGAACGGGAAGACCATTACGATGACGGACGCCACGGTAGCAGCCTATGTCCATCAGTCGCTTGATGTTCAACTGTATCTCAGAGCGAAGGTCACCCTCCACCTTGAACTCAGCGCCGATAATCTGACGTATGGCTGCTGCCTGATCGTCAGTCCACTCAGAGACTTTCAGATCACGCGACACTCCAGCCTTGTCCAATATCTTTGCTGAACTACTCCGACCTATACCGTAGATATAGGTCAGTGCGATCTCGCCACGCTTGTTCTGGGGCAGATCTACTCCAACAATTCGAATTGCCATTGGATTTTGTTAATGATTTTTTAGTTGTGAATTAATGCGGTGTTTGCTAAAAAGCGTGCAAAGATAAGGATAATTTCTCAATCGGCCTTATTCTGTTATGTTTATTTAACTTTTTGCACTACTTTTAGCCTTGACGCATCTTGTACTTAGGGTTTTTCTTGTTGATTACAAACAGGCGACCCTTACGGCGCACTATCTTGCAGTCAGGTGTGCGCTTCTTCAGTGATGCTCTTGTCTTCATGATGTATGAGAGTGTTGTGATTAGTGTTTACTTGTACCTGAACACGATACGTCCTTTGGTAAGGTCATACGGACTCATCTCAACCTTGACCTTGTCGCCAGGCAGTATCCTTATGTAGTGCATACGCATTTTGCCAGAAATGTGGGCAATTATCTGCACCCCGTTCTCCAGCTCCACCCGGAACATTGCGTTGGAGAGGCTCTCCAGGATTGTTCCGTCTTGCTCTATCGCATTCTGTTTTGACATACGCTTGATGTGTTGTCCCTTGTTTTTTATATGACTTTGTGTTTAGTAAAGTTTCCCTTCTGTAGCTTCCACCTCGTCGAAAGAAGACAGTATCTCGGCCTCACCCTTGCGGATGGCTATCGTGTGCTCGAAATGGGCGGCCGGCATGCCATCGCGTGTCCTTACCGTCCAGCGGTCCTGGTCGAGCCAGATATCACGCTTACCCATTGTTATCATGGGCTCGATGGCGATACACATGCCTGCTTTCAGCATTATGCCATTTCCCCTGCGTCCATAGTTTGGCACTTGCGGGTCTTCATGCATCTCGCGGCCTATGCCGTGGCCTGTCAGTTCCCTGACTATACCGTAGTGCTGCTTCTCGCAGTGGTCCTGCACAGCGCTTGACACGTCACCAAGATGTGCCCCATGCCTAGCTACGCCTATGGCTTCGTAGAGGGCCTCCTTCGTAGTCTTCAGCAGCTGCCTAATCTCCGGTTTGACCTCACCCACACAGAACGTGTAGCATGAGTCGCCATTAAAACCATTTAGCAGCGTGCCACAGTCAACAGAGATGATGTCCCCCTCCTTCAGCACTGTTTCAGCGTTTGGCACCCCATGCACCACAACGTCGTTCACAGAGGTACAGATGCTGCCTGGGAACGGACCACCATAAGGGTTAGGAAAGCCCTTGAAGGTTGGCACAGCCCCATGGTCGCGTATGAACTCCTCAGCTATGGCGTCGAGCTGCAGTGTGGTGACCCCAGGTCGGATGTGTTTAGCCAATTCGCCAAGCGTCCGGCCCACAAGCCGGTTCGCCTGGCGCATCAGTTCTATCTCGTCTTCAGTCTTCAGGAATATCTTCATCAGGAATACTTACGTCGCAATAGTCTTTGCCTATGCCTTCGTCTGTGTCCGAGTGAATGTGTGTCCCAACATTTCGCTATCCTCAATAAGCATTGATGCCCGTCACGCCACCACGTCCGCGTATGCGTCCGGAGTTGAGCAGGCCGTCATAGTGCCTCATCAACAGATGGCTCTCTATCTGCTGCAGCGTGTCAAGTACCACACCCACAAGGATGAGCAATGACGTGCCGCCAAAGAACTGCGCAAATGCGTCCTGCACATTGAGCAGCGAGGCCAGAGCCGGCATAATGGCGATGAATGCTATGAAGAGCGAGCCAGGCAGCGTTATGCGGCTCATCACGTTGTCGATATAGTCGGCAGTGTCCTTGCCAGGTTTCACACCAGGAATGAAGCCATTGTTGCGCTTCATGTCCTCGGCCATCTGCGTCGGGTTGAGCGTGATGGCGGTGTAGAAATAGGTGAAGGCGATGATGAGTGCAGCAAAGATGATGTTGTACATCCAGCTGTGGTGATCCATCATTGAACGCATGAACCATGTGGCATTCTCGTATCCGCTGTACTGCACAAAGGTGATGGGTATGAACATCAGAGCCTGGGCAAAGATGATAGGCATCACGTTTGCAGCAAACACCTTCAGGGGGATATACTGGCGGGCTCCGCCATAAGTCTTGCCCCCCTCTACGCGCTTGGCATACTGTACGGGCACTTTCCTCACGCCCTGCACCAGCATGATGGCTGCGCACACCACGGCATAGAGAATAACAATCTCAACGAGGAACATCACCAGTCCGCCACCCGTGATGGCAGTGAACCGCGAGCTTACTTCCTGGAAGAAGGCCTGAGGCAGACGTGCAATGATACCGATCATGATGATGATGGAAATACCGTTGCCAATGCCTTTGTCAGTAATACGCTCACCGAGCCACAGCACAAACATCGAGCCTGCAGCCAGAATGATAGTAGAGCTGAAGAGGAACCATCCCCACTCGATGCCGCTGGCAATGGCCGCACCCGACTGCATACGCAGGTTGATGAGGTAGCCAGGGCCCTGGAAGAGCAGGATGGCCACCGTGAGCCATCGTGTGTACTGGGCTATTTTCTTTCTTCCGCTCTCTCCTTCGCGCTGCATCTTCTGGAAATAGGGCACAGCCACCGCAAGCAGCTGCATCACGATAGAAGCCGAGATATAGGGCATTATTCCCAATGCGAAGATGGAAGCGTTGGAAAATGCGCCACCGGAGAACATATCAAGGAGCGACATCAGGCCTCCGGCGGTCTGCGACTGCAGTTTATCCAGCATGCCCGGGTTGATGCCAGGCAGGATGACAAACGAGCCGAAACGGTAGATAGCCACGAACAGGATCGTGATGAGCAGGCGCGTGCGCAGGTCTTCTATCTTCCAAATGTTCTTCAGTGTATCTATAAACTTCTTCATCGCTGTTTAGATTTGTGTTGCGGTTCCACCTACAGCCTCGATGGCAGCCTTGGCCTTGGCAGAGAAGGCGTGTGCCTCCACTGTCAGCTTAGCCTTCAGCTCGCCGTTGCCGAGGATCTTTATCAGTTCCTTGCCGTTGGTCAGTCCGGCCTTCACCAGCTCAACCACGCCAATCTTCTCTAGGCTGTTCTTCTCGGCCAGTTCCTGAAGGGTACCTATGTTGACGGCGTAGTACTCTTTGTGATTGATGTTCTTGAAGCCAGCCTTGGGCACGCGGCGCTGCAGCGGCATCTGTCCACCCTCAAAACCAATCTTCTTCTTGTAGCCAGAGCGAGCCTTGGCTCCCTTGTGACCACGTGTAGAAGTGCCACCCAGGCCCGAACCTGTACCACGTCCGATACGACGGCGTGAATGGGTTGAACCGGCTGCCGGGGTTAAGTTATGCAGTTTCATAGTTGTGTGCTTTTAATTAAATTGTGAATAGTGATGTGTTAGTCGATAACTTTCACCAGATGGTGTACCTTGCGCACCATGCCACGGATAGCGGGACAGTCCTCCTTCTCCACGACCTGGTCAATCTTGTGCAGGCCAAGGGCCTCAAGCGTACGCTTCTGGTCAGCGGGAAAACCGATCTTGCTTCTAATCTGCTGAATCTTAATCGTTGCCATAATGCTTTCTACTCTTTGTTTTGTTGATTAACCACGGAAGACTTTCTCCATTGAGATGCCACGCTCTCCTGCCACCTGGTAGGCATCGCGCATCAGGCTCAGCGCCTGAATGGTAGCCTTTACCAGATTGTGCGGGTTGGAAGAGCCCTTCGACTTTGCCAGCACGTCGCGCACACCGGCGCTCTCGAGCACGGCACGCATAGCGCCACCGGCCACAAGTCCGGTACCGGCGGCTGCCGGCTTGAGGAACACCTTTGCTCCGCCATAGGTTGCCTCCATCTCGTGAGGTATGGTACCCTTCAGCACAGGAACCTTCACCAGGTTCTTCTTGGCTGCGTCCGTACCCTTCTGCACGGCAGCCTGCACCTCACCGGCCTTGCCCAGACCGTATCCGATAACACCATTGCCATCGCCAACGACAACAATGGCAGCGAAGGTGAATGTGCGGCCGCCCTTGGTCACTTTCGTCACACGGTTAATAGCAACGAGACGATCCTTGAGTTCAACGTCACTATTTATCTTAACATTGTTCATTGCCATAATCGTATTAGAAATTTAGTCCACCTTTACGTGCTGCGTCGGCGAGCGACTTAACACGGCCGTGATAGAGGTAGCCGTTGCGGTCGAACACAACCTTCTCCACACCGGCGGCCTTAGCCTTCTCGGCCACCATCTCGCCCACCTTTGCAGCCTGCTCAATCTTGGGCATGGCCTCCAGCCCGAGCGAAGAGGCAGCACAGAGCGTCTTGCCCTCCAGGTCATTGATAACCTGCACGTATATCTGCTTGTTGCTGCGGAACACGCTCATGCGGGGACGCTCGGCCGTGCCGAACACATTCTTGCGAATTCTGTATTTAATCTTGATTCGTCTTTGTATCTTCTTTGTCGTCATAGTCGAAATTCAATTAAAGGTTATTACTTAGCTGAAGCCGACTTACCCGACTTGCGGCGGATGACCTCGCCCTTGAAGAGGATACCCTTACCCTTGTACGGCTCAGGCATACGGAAAGAACGAATCTTAGCACAAATCTGTCCGATCAACTGCTTGTCGGCACTCTGCAGGATAATCTGAGGGTTCTGGTTACGCTCCATCTTGGTTTCCACCTTCACCTCCTTAGGCAGCTGAATCACGATGGGGTGAGTATAGCCCAGGGTCAGGGTGATGATGTTTCCCTCGTTGGTCACGCGGTAGCCCACGCCCACGAGTTCCATCTCCTTCTTGTAACCCTCGCTCACACCTACCACCATGTTGTGGGCCAGTGCGCGGTACAGGCCATGGAAAGCGTTCTTCTGCTTGTAGTTTACGGGGCTGTTCTCATCTACGGCAAAAGTCAACTCCCCGTTCTCAATCTTTACCTTGATGCTGGGGTCGATGTGCTGTGAGAGCTGCTCCTGTCCCTTCTTGACGGTCAGAGTGTTGTCCTTAAAGGTCACCTCCACGCCTGCGGGGATTGTGATTGGCAATTTACCTATTCTTGACATTCTGTTAGTCCTCCATAGATTAATACACGTAGCAAAGCACCTCGCCGCCCGTCTTGAGCTCTTTGGCCTCTTTGTCCGTCATTACACCTTTGGATGTAGACAAGATGGCGATGCCTAATCCGTTAATTACTCGCGGCATGTCCTTGTAGCCCGTGTACTTGCGCAGTCCGGGTTTCGACACGCGTGTCAGACGCTTGATGGCGTTCTGCTTGGTGGCGGGGTCATACTTCAGCGCCACCTTGATGGTTCCCTGCGGGCCGTCGTCCACGAACTTGTAGTTCAGGATATAGCCCTTCTCAAAGAGGATCTTGGTGATTTCCTTCTTCAAGTTTGAGGCGGGAATCTCCACCACACGGTGATGTGCCATGATGGCGTTCCTGAGCCTCGTCAGAAAATCTGCTATTGGATCTGTCATTGTTATAAAAGTGTTAATTGACCGGGACTGTCCCGGCAATATTAATAAATGTCGTGCTTACCAGCTTGCCTTCTTTACGCCGGGAATGAGGCCCTGCGAGGCCATCTCACGGAACTGAATACGGCTGATGCCAAACTGACGGATGTATCCCTTCGGACGGCCGGTTATCTTGCAGCGGTTGTGCTGGCGGATAGGATTGGCGTTGCGGGGGATGGACTGCAGCTTGCGCGCGGCCTCGTATGCGGCCACGAGGCTGTCCTCGTCGTTCATGTTGGCGTGGGCTATGACGCTTTTCAGGGCGGCACGCTTTTCGGCATACCGTGCGGCCATGCGCTGACGCTTCACCTCACGGGCTTTCATTGATTCTTTTGCCATATCTTCTGTTAGTCTTTTTTAGCGTTCTTGAAAGGCAGGCCAAAAGCCTTAAGCAGAGCGTAGCCCTCCTCGTCGGTCTTGGCAGACGTGACGAAAGTGATGTTCATGCCCTGAATGCGATCCACCTGGTCGATGTTGATCTCGGGGAAGATGATCTGCTCCTGTATGCCCAGAGTGTAGTTGCCACGGCCGTCGAGTCGTCCCTCGATGCCCTTGAAGTCGCGGATACGCGGCAGTGCTATGCGCACGAGCTTCTCAAGGAACTCATACATGCGCTCACGGCGCAGGGTGACCATAACGCCGATGGGCATCTTCTTACGCAGCTTGAAGTTGGCGATATCCTTCTTCGAATAGGTTGCCACAGCCTTCTGGCCTGTAATGGCAGTAAGCTCGTTGATGGCCACGTCAATAATCTTCTTGTCCTGCGTAGCGTCGCCGAGACCCTGGTTGACAACAATCTTCTTCAGGACGGGAGTCTGCATTGAGCTGGAATAGCCAAACTGCTTCTGCAGGGCGGGAGCTATCTGCTCCTTGTAGGTATTCTTCAATTGTGATGTATTCATTACTTTATCTCCTCTCCTGATTTTTTGGCTATGCGAACCTTCTTTCCGTCCTCGGTCACCTTGATGCCGATGCGTGTAGGCTTGCCGCTCTTGGGGTCAATCAGACTAACGTTAGAAATATGGATCGGGGCCTCCTGCTTGACGATTCCCCCCTGGGGGTTCTTCGCGCTGGGTTTTTGGCTCTTCGAAACCATATTGATGCCCTCCACGAGTACGCGCTCCTTTTCGCGTATCACTCTCAGCACCTTGCCCGTCTTTCCCTTATCCTCGCCTGCGAGGACCACGACGGTGTCGTTTTTCTTGATATTGAACTTAATCATTGTCTTTGAGTTTCACTGTGAATAGAGTTAAAGAACCTCGGGGGCCAGCGAGACCACCTTCATGTTGACGGCACGCAGCTCGCGTGCCACAGGGCCGAAGATGCGGCTACCTCTCAGTTCGCCAGCGTTGTTGAGCAGGACGCAAGCGTTGTCGTCGAAGCGTATATAGCTGCCGTCGGCACGGCGTATCTCCTTCTTTGTCCTGACGATCAAAGCCTTAGATACCGAGCCTTTCTTCACATCACTGGTGGGAATGGCGTTCTTGATAGCCACGACGATGATGTCGCCCACGCTGGCATAACGGCGCTTGGTGCCGCCCAGTACACGAATGCACAGGGCCTCACGTGCTCCACTGTTGTCAGCTACTGTAAGTCTGGATTCTGTCTGTATCATAATTACTTGGCCTTTTCAACTATTTGAACTAATCTCCACCTCTTCGACTTCGAGAGGGGACGTGTCTCCATGATTAGCACCGTGTCGCCCACGTTGCACTCGTTGTTCTCATCGTGAGCGTGATACTTCTTCGTCTTCTGGACGAACTTACCGTAAATCGGGTGTTTCTCTTTGAACTTAGCAGCCACGACGATAGTCTTGTCCATCTTGTTGCTCGTCACGACACCCTGTCTTGTCTTTCTTAAGTTGCGTGTTTCCATTTCCTAATGATGGATATTTATTTGTTAAGTTCTCTCTCGCGAAGCACGGTCATCATGCGGGCGATGTCGCGACGCACCTGCTTGATCTGCATGGGATTCTCCAGGGGCGAGATGGTGTGGTTCAGCTTCATCTGGTCCAGCTTCTGCTGCTGTGCTGCCAACTGCTCTTTCAGGTCGGCAGTCTCAATCTCTCTAATCTCCTTTGTCTTCATGGTTATAATCAGGCATTAGGGTCGTAATCGCGACGTACAACAAACTTTGTTTTGACGGGCAGCTTCTGTGCCCCGAGGCGCAGTGCCTCCTTGGCTATGTCGAATGACACGCCCTCTACCTCGAACAGCATGCGTCCGGGTGTAACGGCAGCCACCCAACCGGCGGGATCGCCCTTACCTTTACCCATTCGCACGTCAGCGGGCTTGCGGGTGATGGGTTTGTCGGGGAAGATGCGTATCCACACCTGTCCTTCGCGGTTCATATAGCGGTTGATGGCCACACGGGCTGCCTCTATCTGGCGCGCGTCAATCCACTTGGCGTCAAGGGTCTTGATGCCAAACGATCCGAAAGCCAGCTCTGTGCCGCGGTGGGCGTTGCCCTTGTTGCCGCGGCCGTCCTGCGGCCTTCTGTATCTCACTCTCTTAGGTTGTAACATAGTTGTTTTTTACCTTTGGTTAACGTTACTTTTGTCTTCGGCCCGGGCCGCAGTATACTGCGGGCAGCTGCGGCCCTGCCGTAAGTAGCTATCTCTGTTTTTAGTGGTCGCGACGGTCACGGCGGTCACGACGGTCACGACGGTCGCGGCGTTCGCGGCGCTCGTCGCCTCCACGGCGTGGTGCCATGCCCTTGTCGGGGGTGAAGTTCGGTGTCAGCTCAGGGCGTCCATAGACCTCTCCACGCATGATCCACACCTTTATTCCCAGCAGACCGACCTTGGTCAAGGCCTCGGTCTGACAGTAGTCGATGTCGGCGCGGAAGGTGTGCAGCGGCGTACGTCCCTCCTTGTACATCTCAGAGCGGGCTATCTCGGCTCCGTTCAGACGGCCACTAATCTGCACCTTGATGCCCTCGGCACCGGCGCGCATAGTGTTCTGGATGGCCATCTTGATGGCACGGCGATATGCAATCTTGCCCTCAATCTGACGGGCCAGGTTGTCGCCCACGATGTTTGCGTCCAGGTCAGGGCGCTTCACCTCGAAGATGTTAATCTGAACGTCCTTGTTGAAGATCTTCTTCAGCTCTTCCTTCAGCTTGTCAACATCCTGTCCGCCCTTGCCGATGACGATACCGGGCCTGGCAGTGCAGATGGTGATGGTGACGAGTCGGTGTGTGCGCTCGATGACGATACGCGAGATACTGGCCTTGGCCAGACGCTCCATGAGATACTTGCGTATCTTCTGGTCTTCCACGATGTTGTCGCCGAAGTCCTTGCCTCCGAACCAGTTAGAGTCCCAGCCTTTGATTATACCCAGTCTGTTGCTTATCGGGTTTACTTTCTGTCCCATACTCTTAGTTCTTTTCGTCGTTGTTAATAGCGTCAACAAAGATGGTGACGTGGTTGCTGCGCTTGCGGATGCGATAGCCGCGTCCCTGGGGGGCGGGGCGCATGCGCTTCATGGTGACGCCCTCGTCCACGAAGACGCGGGTCACAAAGAGTTCTCCAGCCTCAGCCTTACGCTCGTTTTTGGCCTCCCAGTTGGCGATGGCCGAGCGCAGCAGCTTCTCCACGTTCTCCGAGGCTGCCTTCTTTGAGAAGTGCAGCGTGGCGAGTGCGCGGTTCACCTCCATGCCACGTATCATGTCAACCACGTAGCGCATCTTGCGGGGAGATGAGGGACAGCCTTTCAGCTTGGCAAAATACTGTGTCTTCAGGGCTGCTTTTCTTTCTTCAGCCTTTATATGCTTTCTTGCTCCCATTTCTTTAATTTCTTTTAATCATTAATGTCATCTGTGGAGCCTTACTTCTTGTTGCCGGCGTGGCCACCGAAACGACGCGTGGGGGCAAACTCTCCGAGCTTGTGACCCACCATGTTCTCAGTGACATACACGGGTATGAACTTGTTGCCGTTGTGTACGGCTACAGTGTGGCCCACGAAGTCGGGGCTGATCATAGATGCCCTGGCCCAGGTCTTCACCACGTTCTTCTTGCCGCTCTCGTTCATGGCGAGAATTTTCTTCTCAAGCGAGACGTTGATGTACGGGCCCTTTTTAAGTGAACGACTCATAATGTTCTACAGTTAACTTCTTGGGTTTTACTTCTTGTTAGCACGCTCTATGATATACTTGTTCGAAGCCTTCTTCGGAGCGCGCGTCTTCAGGCCCTTTGCATACAGACCGTTGCGCGAGCGCGGATGTCCGCCGCTCTGGCGTCCCTCGCCACCGCCCATCGGGTGGTCGTGCGGGTTCATCACGACGCCGCGGTTGTGCGGGCGACGTCCCAGCCAGCGTGTACGTCCGGCCTTGCCGCTCTGCTCCAGCGCGTGGTCGCTGTTGCCCACGGCGCCCACGGTAGCCTTGCAGGCAGAGAGAATCTTGCGAGTCTCGCCCGAGGGGAGCTTGATGATGCAATAGGAGCCTTCGCGTGAAGTAAGCTGGGCGAAATTGCCTGCCGAGCGAACCAGCAGCGCACCCTGTCCGGGGCGCAGCTCGATGTTGTGGATCACCGTACCCACGGGAATGTTGGCCAGGGGCAGGCTGTTGCCAACCTCGGGCACAGCCTCAGAGCCAGACATCAGGGTTGCGCCCACCTTCAGTCCATTGGGAGCAATAATGTAGCGTTTCTCACCGTCGGCGTAGAAGAGCAGGGCGATACGAGCTGAACGGTTAGGATCATACTCGATAGTCTTCACCACTGCGGGTACGCCGTCCTTCTCTCGCTTGAAGTCGATAAAACGGAACTTCCTCTTGTGGCCGCCGCCGCGATAGCGCACGGTCATCTTACCGGTGTTGTTTCGACCGCCGGTTGAGCGCTTGCCGTAAACGAGAGACTTCTCTGGCACGGATGCAGTAATATCCTCGAACGTGCCAATAATCTTGTGCCTTTGACCCGGTGTTACGGGCTTTAATTTACGTACTGCCATTGTATTTTGTTACTCGATATTGCTGTAAAAGTCGATGGCATCGCCCTCCTTCAGAGTAACGATAGCCTTCTTGAAAGCATTCTTCTGACCCTTCACAAGGCCTGCACGGGTATAGCGGCTACTGCGCTTGCCAGCATAGCGGCAGGTGTTGACGTCAAGCACTGTAACGTTGTACAGCCCTTCCACCTCCTGCCGAATCTGCAGCTTGTTCGCCTCAGGGCGCACGATAAAGCCGTACTTGGTCAGTGCGGGCTTGCGGCGCTCTTCGCCCTTCTTGCGCACAATGCGCTCCACGGAGCTCTTCTCCGTTATCTTGGTCATCTTCTCAGTGACCAGGGGCTTGATAATGAATCCCATATACTGTTGTCTCCTAAGCTTTTACTTGTTGAGAATGTTGTCAATGGTCTCAAGCGACTTCTCGCAGACCACCAGCACGTCAGCATTCATCACACCGTAGGTGTTCAGGTTAGCCGCGTTGGTCACGAAAGTCCTCTGGAGGTTCCTGGCCGACAAAGATACATTAATATTGGTTTCCGGCAAAACGAAGAGTTGCTTTTTACCCTCAATTTTAAGATTTTTAGCAACATTTACCATTTCTTTGGTCTTCGGAGCCTCAAAGGTGAAGTCCTCAACCACGATGATGGCATTCTCCTGAGCCTTGTAGGTGAGAGCCGAGCGACGAGCCAGCTGCTTCACTTTCTTGTTCAGCTTGAAGCGATAGTCGCGGGGACGGGGACCGAACACGCGGCCGCCACCCCTCATCAGAGGCGAGTTGATGTCACCGTGGCGTGCGCCGCCGCCGCCCTTCTGGCGTCCCAGCTTACGCGTAGAGCCTGCATGCTCCGAGCGCTCCTTGGCCTTGTGCGTACCCTGACGGTGGTTAGCCAGATACTGTTTGACGTCTAACCATACACAGTGGTCGTTTGGTTCGATACCGAAGATTGCGTCGTTCAGGACCACCTTACGTCCGGTGTCCTGTCCATTGATGTTAAGTACGTTCAGTTCCATGGCTTACAAGTTGATCATTACGGTTGAACCATTGCATCCGGCCACACTGCCCTTCACGAGGAGCAGGTTGTGCTCGGGTATCACTTTCAGTACACGCAGGTTCTGCGTGGTCACGCGGTCGCCGCCCATCTGGCCGCCCATGCGCATGCCCTTGAACACCTTAGCGGGGTAAGAGCAGGCACCTATGGAGCCCGGCTTGCGCAGACGGTCGTCCTGTCCGTGGGTGCTCTGACCCACGCCGCCGAACCCGTGGCGCTTCACAACGCCCTGGAAGCCCTTGCCCTTGGAGGTGCCTACGACATCGACGAACTCGGCGTCTTTCAGCAGCTCCACGGTGACGGTGTCTCCGAGGTTGAGTTCCTGATCAAACTTGAACTCGGCCAAGTGGGCCTTACAGGTCGTACCAGCCTTCTTGAAGATACCCTGCATGGCCTTGGTGGTGTTCTTTTCCTTCTTTTCACCAAAGGCGAGCTGGACAGACCTGTATCCGTCCTTCTCCACGGTCTTCACCTGAGTAACGACGCAAGGACCAGCTTCGATAACAGTGCACGGCACGTTCTTGCCGTCGGCACTGAAAACGGAAGTCATTCCGATTTTCTTTCCTAATAATCCTGGCATTTCAGTTGAAATTAATAAATCTGTTAACTATATAATAATGTGTAATTCTCGTTCTTTTCCCAGCCGGTCTATAGCGTTTTGCCCTCTGCCTTTCTTGCGCAGCAAACGTTGCAAAGCCTCGTCCACACGCGCAGATACAACCTTAAAGAACCACTCCAACATCCCCTTTACGGAACGTAAGGCGTTCTTTTTCAGCGTATTGTTAGCTTAGAGCCAGCGCAATAACCGCTTTTTGCGGCTGCAAAGGTACAAACTTTTTTTCATTCCCACAAACTTTTTCGCACTTTTTTCAAAGCATTATTCACTACAGCCACTCTTTAAAGTCGGACTAGTCCTTTCGTTTATGGACAACAAAATGCAGCCATGAAACTGCATGAGTTTTCTGCACAATTAGAGAGGGAAAACTCGTCAGCTGTGGAAATTTGTGGCACAGACCGACGGGTCATTTTCCCTGTGTGCGCCAACGACATTTTAGCACCTTCGCAACTGAGCCTCCATTGCATCGCAATAGGGCCTCCGTTGAGGTGTAACGGGGCCTCCGTTACTGTGTGAAACGGCCTCCATTGCAGTGTAATGGGGCCCCAGTTGCGGTGTTGCGGGGCATAATTTCCGAGGCTGAAGGGCTACCATTTTACTAACAGCCTGACGTACAGTGCTATAGAAAAAGCGCCTCAGAATGGCGTTTTTCTCTGTCATTTCACTTTTGCACGAAAATACTCGAATCTACAGCTGGATAGTTGTGTTAAAGTTTTCTAATGCAGGCATTGCTATCACAACTTGAATCGATACATGCAGTACTCTCGGCTAAAAAAAGATGGATAGGAATCGGTTCCCTCTACCGAACATCGGGCATCCGTCCAGACCACTTAAGGTACGAGCCGTAGTATGTGACGGATGCCCAGTGGTAGGAGGGGAATATTCTTTATTATCGTTGTGTACTTTTGTCTGTTATGAAATTTTTATTCTATTGCTTTATATTCGGAATAAGAAATTCCGATTTATCCTTCTGGTCACTATTCTTCATGGCACTTCTCCACCAGCCGCTTGCCCAGTTCGTAGGCATTTTTCAGGTCTATGTCGTAGTGTTCATCGCGATACTTCCGTTTGTCCTCCTCTGAGAAGAGGTTGAAGTCGTAGCGGGAGTAGTCGTTGAACTGGTAGGTGTTGCAGACATACAGCGTCTCACTGTAGCCAAAGATGTCCTCCATAACCTTGGCGTTCTCGTCGAGGATGGCGGGATAGCCGATCTGGCGCATATAGTCCTCAGGACAATTCATAGTGAGAATCATGGCCGTGGGATTTTAAAGTTAAAAATGCATTGGTGGCCGGGCGTACGGTAGCAGGAGTTGCACGACACGCACTTCGACGGGGCGGTGTCGCCTACCTGCCAGCGACGGACACGGATGCCCGTACGCGATGTTCCGTTGGCACTCACCTCGATGGCATCGATACCCGCATCGGCCATCAGTCGGCTGGTCAGCATGAAGTCCTGCGTGGTCAGTCCACCTGGGTACTCGTCGGTGGAGTTGATTTTCATCGTGATGAGGAAGTCGGGACTGGTCTTGCTGCGCATGTCCTTCAGAATCTCACAGAGTATGCGACTGCGCCCCCGCTGGTCGCCACCGTAGCGGTCGGTGCGGTGATTCAGCAGCGGACTGATGCGCTCGGCTATGCCGCTTTGCTTGCAAAGAACTTGCTCAGGTAGAAGAAATGGGCTGCATGAATCTGCACGCCGTCGTAGCCTGCCTGCTCAGCTCTGGCAGCTGCGTCGCCAAGCTGACGCACGATGTCCTCCACCTGCTCCGTACTTAGTTCGTCCACGGGCCCGTCAACAATGGCCGTCTGCATCATCACCAGCGCCCCGTGCTTATGAACGGCATCCGTCAGCCGTCGGTGTCCGCAGACGAATCGGTCATCGTGGAATTTCACGCCCCCACCAATCTCAGCATCATGCTCTACGACGGAGGTCAGCCCTGTCACTATCACGGCAGCACCGCCAGCCGCCAGTTCCTCGTATGCACTGACCAGTTCGTCCGTCACGTTGCCCTCGCTATCGGCAAGAGAAAGCCAAGTGGCAGAGCGCCACACGCGGTTCTTCAGCGTGCGATGTCCAAACGTTGTCTTATCGAATAATGTCTTCATATCGGCTGCAAAATTACGAATAATCCGGCATACCACGAAATCGTCGAATACTGATAATTTTCGCAGTATCAGCCACATTTCCCGCTAAAATGCGCCATAATTCAAAAAGAATTTGTAATTTTGCAGCCGTAAACGTTTATAACCAAGAAAGGACAAAGCATTATGGCATTACAGATTGCAGCAGTACCCGTGCTGACGGGCGAAGCCTCCGACCGCTTTGAGCGAATGATGGAGGCGAGCGAGGAGCGTCGCGGCTCCGTCGATTTCAGCCGTGAAATCAGCGAGGCGCGAGCCATTCTTTCCAAAGCCGACTTCTAACCAAAGCCAAGTCTATGGGATTCCTACAAGAGAAGTGCAGCTTCGGATTCTTCACTCGGCATAAAGCTGCTTCCTGCTCGTCGACTCCTACAACAAAGAGCGCAACCTTTCTTTCTATGAGCACAATGGCTTCAACTACCTGTTCAGCACAGAGGAACAAGAGCGCGAGTTCCGAGGCATCAAGCCCGAACGCCCTCTTAACAGTCGGCTCATGTATTTTGACCTAATAGAACTTATACAGAATAAATAATGTGTAATCTCAAAAACAGAGATGCCAATGATGGGTATTTGAGCATCCCCGCCAAACGGGGAAGCCGGCGGACTCCGAACTTGCTCGCCTGAGCACCCGCTCGAACTTGTTCGCTTGCGAAAGCAAGAACGGAGCGCAAGAAGCCAAAGGGGCAATCTTAAATAATGTATAGGGCGAAAACAGAGAAGTGCCTGATTGCTATACGAAAGTTGCCTAATCTCGCAGTAAGATTAGGCAACTTTCGATTTTTTCTTTTCCAAAAACGTCTATTTCTCGAAAAATAGTTGTACCTTTGCGCCGTTGAACAAAAGAATAAAGGGATTATGGAACAAGTAAGGACACCATTGAATGCCGCTCAAATGGATTTCCTCCAGTTGCTGGGGCACATCAAGACTGTGGAGGAGCTGGAAGAGTTGAGCCAGGTCGTGAGTGATTTCTATGCTCGTAAGGCCGAGGAAGGCATGAACCGCCTTTGGGAAACTGGTCAGTGGAGCAAAGAGAAAGACGAGGAAATGATGAAAGCCCATCTTCGAACACCCTATAAGTATGCCAAGTAACAAGATTGTCCTTGATACGAACTGCCTGCTGGTATCCATATCGAAGTATGGTGAGGCATATCCTGTATGGCATGGATTCCTCGATGGACGCTATACGCTCTGCGTCTCAACGGAAATCCTCGAGGAATACGAGGAAATCATAGGGAGCATGACCACGCCCGATATTGCGCGAAATGTGGTGGATGCCATTTTGAAGCGCAAGAATGTGGAGCGCATAGACCCTTACTACCACTGGAACCTCATTACTGCCGACCCCGATGACAATAAGTTCGTGGACTGTGCTTTTGCCGCCGGAGCCACCTACATCGTGTCGGACGATTCTCACTTCAACGTTCTCCGCGACATCACTTTCCCACAACTGCTTGTACTCAGGCTGAAAGAGTTTGTGGAGACATTACAGAAGTAGAACCTGTAATAGTGATTTATAGGGCGAAACAGAGAAGTGCCTGATTGCTATACGAAAGTTGCCTAATCTCGCTGTGAGATTAGGCAACTTTCGATTTTGTGGATATATAATCTTTATTCCCACTCCATCCGTCGGCGAATCTCTGCGCAGACGGCGGTAAACCGTTCTTGCGCCTCCACCCATTCGGGCAGGTCGCGGTTCATCCAGCCAATCACCTTCAGCATATCGGCATGAATCTCCTCGACCCTCGACAGGTTCCAGCAGATGGACTCGTTGTGGAAGATGCGGTTGCGGAAGCGGCGGAACGTGTTGAGCGGTGCCGACACATTTCTGCGCTGCCGTTCGCGTCGGGGCATGTAAGGGAAGGCCCGTCGCAGTGCCTGCCATAGCGTCCGCTCATACTCCGTATTCAACAGCGACACCCAGAAGCCGAGCGTCAGTTCAGCCACAATCTTCGATGGTGTAATCTGCTCGTGCCGAGCCGTGATGTGCTGGCCAGCCTCCGTGATGTATCGGTTCAGACTGCGAAGCCCCGGCGTTGTCGGGAAGATGGCATACCAGTCCTCGCGCCCCGTCATCGTCTCCAGTTCACGGCAAAGCGCATTGCGCAGCGTCACCTCCAGCACCGACAGACTCACGTACAGCGACTCGGCCAACATCAGATTGCACTCGTAATGGCGTATTGCACGTGCCTCGTCATCTGGATATAGCGCAAAATATCGCTCCATCCGCTTCGTCGAGAAAACTTTTTGAATAAATCGAAATCGCTCACGCTCGGCCATTAGCAAGCACGCTTGCATGGCTCTCGCTTAATCGCGATTTTCCAGAAATTGTTTGGTCAGTTCCATAAATCTTTGTATCTTTGCACCGCAGTCTCGGTAATTCCTCTCCCAGATATTAGATGCTGGTGATGAATCCGGGTTTTTTGTGCCCGTTTGTTTGATGGTTGCAAAGGTACAAAAGATTTTTCAGATAGCAGACGGTTATGCAAGATTTCTTATAGAAAGGCGCAAAAACAAAGAGCGGGAAACGAGGCCGAGGATGTCGGCGAGGGTTCCCGCTCTGCCTTTCTCAAACCGATAAGGATTATATCTCTTCCTTCAGAGCAGCAACAACCTCCTTCTTGAAATCGCCAATCAGTTTGAAATACGGACTTCCAAATCTGCTTGAAATACGGACAGGACGACTAAAGCGTATTGTCTCTGCTACCCAACTATGAGCGCAAAAATTATCCCCCTTTTCACATTCCACTTGTTCTCCTGTTACTACATAATAGCCTTCTATCTCGTTACCGTGAACAAAAAGCATCACATCATCCTTGCGCACATTCTTATAGAAACTCCACACTGACATGATTCTCATATCTTGTGCATCACTTTCAAGTATCTCATTACGTTCAGCCTTATAAGCCTGCACAAAAGTCTTGTAATTGTAGCCGTCAATGTTGCTTATTGCATCCAAAGAGAAAGGCGTTTCGCTTTCTACAGGGTCATAAGAGTATAAGACCATAGCCCTACCTTCAATCATTGCTTTATGTGGGCAGTACTTGCGATTCAGAATCCATATATGCCTTTTGTCGGGATTTGAGAGCATGCTCAATAGTCTTTCCTTCTGCATTTTCATTTCCATATGTATGTATAAATAAAGTCAGACTTATCATCCTTGAACGAATAGGTCAGGTGGATTCTTTCAATCGTTCCATCCTCATTATAATAGTAATCACGATAAGAAAAATCGTCTCTATAAGAAGATTCCTTGCTCGTCTTTCTTGCCAATCGCCCTTGGGCGTTGTACTCGTAAGTATAATCCTCCGTCACACGACCAGTCCAATCATCAGTATAAGTCTGTCTTATCAAACGCTTTTTATTGTCATATTCCCAAGCCGTTGTACTAAACTTCATGCCTTTGAGCGTTGTTGTCACCTCTTTTACTGTATTGCCATCATAGGAATATACACTAACGTATCCATAGTCTGGTCCCATGTAGGTGTCATGTTGCGTTTTTTTAGACAGGCGTCTCTTACTATCATATTCGTATGCATATTCCGAAATGGCTTTGCCGTCTGAGTTGTAATCAATACTGACGGAAATAGAGTCAAACTCATTATACTGATATTTGGTTTGGGAGTAAGCAATACTCCAAACCTCCATGAGGCTAACCCTGTTTCTCTCATCATAGGTGTATTTATATGTATTAGTGAGGTTAGAACTAAAAAGAGAATAATAGTAGTTGGTGGTTTTCTCAATGAGATTACCATTTTGGTCATACTTAAAATTCTCATAGTCCTCACCATAATTAGAGCGTTCTCCAAATTTCCAAGGATACTCCTTCACAGTAATCTCAGCAAGATATTTCTTGCCGCCAGAACCGCCATTATCATCGTCGTCTGACGAGCAGCCTGCAAAACCAAGCATTGTCGAAAAACCCATAGCCAAAAACAAAAATCTTTTCATGCCGCTTGTTATTTTTAGTTTATCCAATAAAATGCGCAGGTCATTTCTACGCATTCCCGGCTCACCACAAGCCTCTACAACCGTTGAAACGCCTGCGCACTATGCGCCGACGCTCTTGCTGTAGATTTGCTCTTTTTGTCCGAGGTGGTGATTGGGAATGTAGAGCCTACTATGTCTTGTGCCTCATGCGAAACACGGTGCAAAAGTAGTGAAAAAGATTGAGATTGCGGCAAGATTTGTGCAAAAGATATTAAAACGAGGGCAAATTCGTACAATTCTTGCCGAAAACGTGCTGAGATTGCAGATTATTTGCTAACTTCGCATCGTGTTCTTCAACTTAATGTTTAACTTGCCGTAAGCGGGGCGTTGTGAAGTGGTCCCAGAAGGGGCAAAATCTTCCATATAGGAAAGGTGCGATCTTCTATATAGAGAAGATGCAACCTTGCATATAGAGAAGATTGAACCTCCTATATAGGGAAGATTCGTGCGGCTTGCAGAGGCACAAATTTGGAAAGGGTAAGCGTATGGCATTTTTCAAGAAAGTGTTCAAGCAGTTGAACAAGAAGTGGTATCCGCAGTCGGTTCTTGTGGGTAACACAGTGACAACCGACCAAATTGCAAGGCTCTGTTTCAGTTTATGACTGATTTTTGTGCGGTTTTGGTAGCGAAGGCCTCTTATCGACATCCTCGCACCGCTCGGAGAGTGTTGCGGTTAGTACATAGTTGAGGAACAGGGCTGCCTTTTCTTGGTATGCCTCTTTTGCGAAGTTTACCAGATTGTTCCAGACAATATAGTTGTCAAGGTACTTGGTAGATACCCCTTTGAAGAAGCCGAGGAATCTCTTCAACTCGCTATGGTAGCTGTTTATGTGCTGAATGTGATATATACCC
>FLNV01000989.1_pt1 | contig 41337 bp, 18 predicted proteins | sample 1140351 | NCBI WGS metagenome assembly FLNV01 (sample SAMEA3878207, study PRJEB12797) | bioreactor metagenome | biome: Moose rumen | place: Sweden | collected 2011-10
ATGTATTACCAATCGGGATAAATGATTTTTCTTGCTGTTCCACTAAAACATTTTTGCACACTTTGTGCTGTTGTTTGGATAGCTAACATCATTGGGCTGCGATGACCAGAGATATTGACATCTATGGTGGTTATTCCTAATAATTCGCGTTTCTGCTCGGAAGAAATGTCGCTTGTTACCCCACCCTTATTCCACATCTCCAGTACTTTCATATCTACAAATGGTCTGTATGGTTCCATAATATCATCTGCCAGACAATAGGCATCATACCGGCTATGATGATGTATTCCCAATGTCGGCAATAAACCTGCTCCCACCAATGCCCGAGCCATCAGAGCGCGCACTATACTGTAACCATAGTTAAGCAGGTTATTTGGCGGCATACCTTGTGGGTCCCGGATGAACTCATCATTTTTAAATACTGTTCTCCAGTAATATGCCGCTGCGCGTGCCTCCATGTTATCTGTATCTCCGGAACGTACATCTTTAGCCCATTTGAACATGTTTCCGTGCTCGATTTGCTGTGTTCCCAATACGTGCGATTGTCCTAAAATCTTAGCAACTACCGTCTGTTGCCACATCTGTTTTTTGAGTGGCTCGGAGGCCTCTATCTGTTCTTGGAAACGCTCGCTTTGTAGATTATGTCCGTCTAACGGAAGCATCAGTCCGACCGGGAGATGCTTGTCATTGCTTGTAACAATCGCACAGTTATTTGCCAGGAGTGCGTCGATGAGGGCATGCGTGATAGTTATTTGTTTATGATCGAGAATAACAACTCCGACATCCTCAATGGGCACGGTACGCATTGTATCTTGCAGTTCGACCACCATCTGCTCTAATTTGAGACTCAGTCGTGCAGGATTCTCAAAACAAAGTACTCTCTTAATCATAATTTGTGTATTTGCCCCAATAAATCGACTTTTACTTTATGGGGATACTTTGCAAAGAGACTTCCGAAACTACGGATGGGAACTAATGCGCCTAACAACATGCTCGCATCACGTCCATTTGCAGTCCCCTCATATTTGTCATCCACTTTTGTTTCCGTATGATAGCGGAAAGTATAATCGTGAGAACTTAATTTTTGTACTCTATATAAATGCTTATTCAACGTAGCATAGTCTTGACGTTCGATAGCATCATTAAATTCATCATCTTCCATTCCTAAAACAAACATCTCATTCTCTTGCATTGAGAGCACATATTGCCAATCATCTTTGGGTAGTTTTTCTAAGAACTCTTGTGGCAAATCTTGATTGAGCAAACTATCCCATACCTCATGCGGATTAGTGATTACAACCGGCACACCATAGCGTTTGCGCTCCACCGCATCCCAGAAACTGACGACCATTTCTTGGTATTGTCCCTCTTTATCTTTGTAAATAGCAATATGGTGGTTGTTCCCTTTTTTGGCATAGCCTATTGGTTTGCCTGCTTCGTTATATTTAACAGGCACCACGCCATTTTCGGAAAGGCTGGTATAGCAACGCACACTCTTTATCTCCATACCTTCCGCAGAGAAAAGCGGTTCCTTGAAAGCGTCTTTTCCCCGCTCTGCAACACGTTTTTGCACAAGTGCGCGGATTGTGGGATCTACAATGTTCTCCGGCTTCATGGACGGGTGATTAAGAGGATATTTTACAATATATTTATCGCCCAGTTTGCCATAAACCGTTTCTTCAGTCAATGCTCCCCGCGGTACTTCTATCCCTCGCTGTACAATAACACGTTTGCCTCCTTTATATATTGCTCGGCGCGCAGGCGTGGTAACACGTTTACCGGCACGGAAGGAAACGAGAATACCATCTACCGCTTTGGTTACATCATCAACAGAGAAATGCGGCTGCTCGTTGATCCATTTCTCTAAGATAGATTTCTTCTCGTTGTAATGCGTACCTGCCTCCTTGACTTGCTTTTCCATAAAGTCATGCGAAGCCTCCAGGGTATTCAAACGCTGAATATATCCCTGTTGTGTCAAAGCAACCGTTAAGGCATCTATCGCATGATGGCGATGGTCAATACGTTTGGTCCAATTCTTAATTCGTTCCTCGGTATGTTTCTGTCCTGCATGTTCATACTCTACGAACTCAGTCAAGCCTTCTACCTGACGATAGCGCGGCAAATTCAGTGTGTGCAAAATCTCATCATACCCCCATTGGTGACGCAAGAAATCAGTTACACTACCGCCACTTGTCCATACTTGGCGGATACCCTCTTGTAGCACTTCAACAGCTTTTACAGCAATATATTGGCTTTGCCGCAACTGCCGTTCTATAAAATCTGCAGGAATATCAGCTCGACGCCACAAGAGGTGGTCGCGCTTTGTTTTGCTGATACGTTTCGATGTAAAGGCTTCATCCACGCGGCGTTTGTATGCCTCAAGTTCTCCAACCGGTTTGGTTTCCATATACTCCATTGCCGTTTGGTTGCCTTTCTCTTGATTGCATCTGCGGCAAGCACACACTTTGTTACTAAAACTATCATCAAATAATATACTACGCGGTATAATATGCTCAATCTCTACATCTGCTCCATTGAGGAACTCGGCTAGATCAATCGTTTTGCCACAATAGAAACATTTATGCATGCTTTCCTCCCACATCTTATATTTCTGTATGCGCGAGCGCGAAGGACGAATGCCATACTCGGCTATTTTAGCAGCAATTTTCTTATTGTCTTGTTCGTTTTTGTTGATTGCCTTATACGCACTCTCACGCTCATCCCTACTCTGCTTTAATTCACGGGCTAACTCCACACGCGCTTCGTCAATTTCGCCATACTGGTCTTTTAGTGAATTGACGATATTGATCATCTGGTTAAGCACTTTCTCTACCACAGGCTGACGCAGTTGGTTCTTTTGCAGCAGTTGGATGCGGGCACTCAATGGACGTTGTTCTCGTTCCTCACGTGTCATGCTATTGGAATGATTAACGTTGATGCGATTGCACGCCTCGCTATACATCATTCCTTCCATCAAATAAGGCAACAACCGGCGGATAAACTTATGGGATTTATTAGCATAACCGGGTTTAACAAAATCAATCTTACAAAGAGCCTCAATAACTGATTCATCCGTTATTTGGAATTTCTCACGTAGTGTTTTTGCTAATTCTTCTGCATTCTGTAATGAATAAACGGCGTGCCATAAGCGGAACAACGGCGTTTCCTCTATCTCAGGACTAACTGCCCAAAAGACTTCTCCTGTAATAGTATCCACTACATCTACATGATTAATCGGCATTTCCAGCCACTGGTCATATTTACCAGCCAGAGCCTCGCGCAATTGGTTAAGAGTAGCATTGCCTTTGATCCCTTTGCCGATAGCTTTCCCGCCATACCACCCATCATTACGTCCAATACCCAGTATCTTCTGTAGATGTGAGACTTTCATTTCCTTGTTATGGCAGAGGAAATCTACAATTTGTCTGCGCTGCTCCAATGTAAACTCATATTTCTCGTTATTGCGATTGGTCAATGTGATATTATTGGCGGTTTCCCACATTGCACAGAGTTGCGCTAAAGGAGAAGTCCGCGGAGCGCATTTAGGACCGCCATACACAATCTTGCCATCTTTGGTCTTATATGGACGAGCCTCAAACTCACAAAGACTAACCAAATGCTTGCACGATTTCAACGGACGCTGATAGAATATTATCCTATCGCGTAGAATGTTTATAAATTCATCGGTAAGTACTTCAGGATAATACGCGCGTTGCACCCGCATAATCTGGTCAAACTCGGCTAAATACGCGGCACGCGGGAAGACTTTGTCTTTGATGCGATACGTATAATATGGACCATTGGCGCGCTCGATTTTACTGCGCAGCAATTCTAAGTAAAAATGCTGTCCGATTGTTTGATGAGTCTCCTGTATCTCTTTGTAACGGTTGTTTACTTCCTCAACATATTTAGTCAGCTTGCTATCCCCATTATCATCCGCTTTGCTGTGTTTATAGCCGCGTTTTTGATTAATGTGATATAGTACGCGACCTATTTGCGGAAGTGTCAGTTGATGTCCTTCTGTAGCGGCATCACTACGCAGTTTCCACAGATCAATTACATTTTCATCCATCCGCTCCGGCAACATGTTATTGTTACGCAATGCCTGTGTCAGCAATGCACGACGCATCTGATAACGATTATAGCCTTTGCGAGCAGTGCGACGCTGCGTACGGTCGGCATTCTTAGTTATTGCTTGTCCCTTAGAGAATTGGTCGTTATCATCTTTGCTAATAGGTACAATACGGCTACCTATACCTAAGATCTGCTTAGGCTGGTTATTTTCTGTTTCTATCAAAGCCCATCCTATGGAACCTACACCTAAATCTAAACCGAGAATCTTCTTTTTCATGGTGTTGAAGTATTAAAACATTCAATTTATTTGACGCCTTTTTACATCGCAGCCACACGCGCTCAATAATCTTTTGCGATTGCAAAGGTACAATAAAAATCGGACATATGCAAGAAAAAAAAACAAAAAAATCAAAACTTATCCGCATCACGGGTGAGGCTCAGGATATAGACACGGCTGTCCGAGCCGACACGGAAAGAGACCTTCCATCCGTCATAGTCCATTTTATACTCCCTGAACGGATCGTTCTGATAAGCCGGTCTCGGGTCCTGGCATAAGATATACGCGATGTCCCGGGCTACGCTTTCGGGCACTCCGTTAGCCGCCAGCAGGTCGCCGTTAGCGAGTTGCAGCCGATAGTCCGCCGTGTCCTCCGCGAAGCCGTTCAGCGCATCCGGATGGCTGTCGCTGAAAGAGAGATAGGGTTTGATATCATAGACCGGCGTACCGTCCAGCACATCCGCTCCGCTGACAATCAACTCTCCTTCGTCCACTTTCAACAACCTCACGCTGCTCAGTCCTATTGGATTCGGCCGGAAAGGACTCCGTGTGGCAAAGACCCCCATCCTCTTGTTGCCACCTAAACGGGGTGGACGAACCGTAGGCGACCAGTTTTCCATGGGCGCTTCGCTAAATCCCCACAGGAGCCACAGATGGCTGTACCCTTCTATACCTCTCAGCGCCTCGCGCACGCTGTATTCGGGTTCAAACACGATGCGTGTCAAAATCGGACTTTCCTCCCGGCTCTGGCGCGGAATACCAAACTTGTCCGTGTGTCCGTTACGGGCATATGCTATCACTTTTAACTCCATAATCACCCTGATTTTGACTGCAAAAGTACGAAAAATTACGCAAAAATGCAAGTTTTTGCAAAAAAAACACTGAAAAATTTGGTCAATTCAAAAAAAAGCAGTACTTTTGCACCCGCTTTCGTTCGAAGAGCATATTTTTGCCCTTTCCGGCGGAGGCCGGTTTTTCCGATTAACGGGAACACCTCCGGGTGCCATAGCTCAGTTGGTAGAGCAAAGGACTGAAAATCCTTGTGTCCCTAGTTCGATTCTCGGTGGCACCACGCACAAGCGCAGAAAGAGACTCTCACGGGTCTCTTTTTCTGTAATCGATAATTCTTAGCCCGAAGGGCACGATTATTTGACAAGTCAAATTTTGATAATTGATAAATATATGAAAAAAATTCTTATTACGCTAGCAGCGTTAGCAGTTATGACAACAGCTTGCACCAACAAACAACAGACTACGGGTATCGACCCTGCCAACCTGGACACGACCGCCGTTCCGCAGAATGATTTCTACCAGTTCGCCTGCGGCGGATGGATGGCTAACAACCCGCTGACACCGGAATACAGCCGTTTCGGTTCGTTCGACAAACTGGGGCTGAACAACCTCGAGCAGGTAAACGGACTGATCCAAGAGATAGCGGAAAAGTCGAAAGTCGAAGGTCGAAAGTCGAAAGGCTCGATTGAGCAGAAGATCGGCGACATGTATAACATGGCGATGGACACCGCCAGACGCGATCAGGAAGGCATCGCGCCGGTACAAAAGACGCTGGAGGAGATCCGGAACATCCGTTCGCGTGAGGAGCTGTCCCGCGTCCTCGGAGCCGCTATGGATTTCCAGTTATGGGCGATGTACGTAGATGCAGACGCCATGAACAGCTCGATGAACATCCTCAACGAGTACCAAGCCGGATTCTCGCTGGGAGAGAAAGAGTATTATATAGATGAAGACGAGCACACGCGCTCGATACGCGACGCGTACGTGAAATACGTAGAGAAGATGTTCGGACTCTTCGGTTTTGAGAACGCGGCGGAGAAAGCGCAGACGATCCTGCGTCTGGAGACCCGTCTTGCCAAAGCCGCCTATTCTAATGTGGAACTGCGTGACCCGCAGGCAAACTACAACAAGATGAGCGTAGCCGAACTGCAGGAGTTAGTGCCGCAAGTAGATTGGAAAGTATATTTCGAGGCTCTCGGCGTGACGTTGGACAGCCTGTCCATCGGCCAGATTCCTCATCTGCAGGAAGCAGGCAAGATGTTAGCCGAAGAGCCGCTGGAGGATCTGAAGACGCTGTTCAGCTGGCAGGTAATCGAAGGCGCCTCCTCGTATCTGACGACGGAGATATACATGACTTCGTTTGATTTCTACGGCAAGGTGCTGTCGGGTCGCGAAGAACCGAGTCCGTTATGGAAACGCGCCGTAGGAATCGTCAACGGAACCCTGGGCGAAGCTGTGGGACAGATGTACGTGAAGAAATACTTCCCGGAGGAGAACAAAGCGCGTATGCTGGCTCTGGTCAAGAACCTGCAGAAAGCGTTAGGTATCCGTATCGAGAACCTGACATGGATGAGCGACGAGACCAAAGCCAAAGCGCTGGAGAAGCTGAACGCCATCACTATCAAGATCGGTTATCCGGACGAATGGCGCGACTACAGCAAGCTGGATATCAACCCGGAAGACACCTACTACGCCAACCTGGAGCGCGCAGCCAAGTTCGAGCAGGAGTACAGCCTGAGTTACCTCGGCAAGCCGGTGGACAAGAAGAAATGGTACATGACCCCGCAGACGGTAAACGCCTACTACAACCCCTCGTCCAACGAGATCTGTTTCCCTGCCGGTATTCTGCAATACCCGTTCTTCGATATGAGTGCCGACGATGCGTTCAACTACGGCGCTATCGGCGTAGTGATCGGTCATGAGATGACACACGGCTTCGACGACCAAGGATGCCAATTCGACAAAGACGGCAACATGGTGAACTGGTGGACCGCAGAGGACAAAGCCTCTTTCGACGCCCGCACCAAAGTAATGGAAGAAGCCTTCAACAAGATCGAAGTGGCTCCTGGCGTACACGCCAACGGTGCCTTTACCTTAGGCGAGAACATAGCCGACCACGGAGGTCTGCAGGTATCCTACCTGGCCTTCACGCTGAATGAGGAGGCGAAAGCGGAGAAAGACCGTCTGCAGACCCGCGACGGATTCACGCCGGCACAGCGTTTCTTCCTGGCTTATGCCAATGTATGGGCAGGCAACATCCGTCCGGAGGAGATCCTCAACCGCACGAAGAGCGATCCTCACTCGCTGGGCAGATGGCGCGTTAACGGTGCTCTCCCGCAGATCAATGCGTGGTATGAGGCATGGAACGTAACGGAAGAAAGCCCGATGTATGTCAAACCGGAAGAACGAGTAAGTATCTGGTAAGGACGAAAGACCGCTTCGCTAAAAGAGAAAAGACAAAAAAAAGAGGCCCGCAGTTTTGCGGACCTCTTTTATTATGCATGAATCTTTACCAGCACAAGATCGCTTTGGCCTCTTCGATAGAGTTAATCTCCGGCAGGTTGCAGATATCCTTCATCAGGGTAAAAGCGCCCTTTTCCATGTCGGAGATTTCGCCATCACCGGCGACGGTATAAAGAATCAAGGCATGTGCCTCTTTGCGGGCGTCTTCATCAGCCTCAGCAATGATGTTGATACCTTGACGGATAGACATTCTCTTGTAGCGATCGATAACATCTTGTACCTCGGCAGGATCGTTAGCAAACTTGAATGATTTGATCTCGCGAAGCAACATCTCTGTTTCGTCATTTGTCATTCCGTCAACATAGGCTACGCCATAAGCCACTGTCAAAGCGGCAACGATTTCATCTCTTGTCATAGAGTTTAAATTTAAATGGTTAGTAAAAATGATATCGGGTCTTATGACCTTGTATGTCTTATTGCTTATCCATCGCCTCGGCAATCGAGTTGGCGATGATTGCCATTTCCTCTGCCTCAAGACTCAATTTCGGGTTGGTAAAGAGCATATCTTTCTCCGAGTTCATCGGTACCAGATGTACATGCACATGGTTTACCTCCATCCCAAGAACGGCAACGCCTACACGTTTGCAGCCCGTGGCAGCCTTGATTCCTTTCGCTACTTTCTTAGCGAACGTCATGAGGCTTTGCAACTGCTCGTCCGTCAGATCGAAGATATAGTCAGCCTCCGGTTCCGCCAGTTTCGGCACAACCAGGGTATGCCCTTTTACGATCGGATTGATATCCAGAAAAGCATAGTTCTTGTCATCCTCCGCTACCTTGTAGCTTGGAATCTCGCCCTTGATAATTTTGGTAAAGAGAGTCATAACATTTACGATTTGACGATTTACGATTTAGTCATTTATTTAGAGGCTGATCTCGAGGATCTCGAACTCCAACAGACCGACCGGCACCTGGATCTGCGCCACGTCTCCTACTTTCTTACCCAGCAAGCCTTTCGCTATCGGAGTAGAGATAGAGATCTTTCCCTCCGCAATGTTTGCTTCGCCTTCCGTTACCAGTTGGAATGTTTTCTCCATGCCGGTATTTTTCTGACGGACGCGCACCTTGGTCAGGAGTTTGACCTCGTCTGTACCGAGATCCGCGGTGTTCAGCACGCGTGCATCCATCAGCCGAGATTTCAGCAGCGCGATCTTGGTCTCCAGAGCGCCTTGCGCCTCTTTCGCTGCGTCATACTCCGCATTCTCACTCAAATCGCCCTTCTCACGTGCCTCTGCGATAGCGGCAATGATACGTGGGCGCTCCACAGTCTCCAAGAACTGGAGCTCCTCTTTCAGTTTTTTAAGACCTTCTTCGGTCATGTACGTTACTGCCATAATATTTTGTCATTTAATCATTTACCATTTAATCATTTACCATTTCTAATCTCCCTCCGGTCGAACGATCTGCTTCGCCGTATGGGTCATTTACCATTAAATCATTTACCATTTACGATTTAAAATCTCGCTCGCAATAATCGCTTTGCGAACTTCCTCTATATCCGTTAAGTCCGGTATCTGAGGTTTCGTGGTATTCGTTTCTTCAGCCATATAAAAAATAAGGCCTACGCCTTTGCTTTTTGTTTAAAAGTAATAGGAAACTTCACAGCCTCCTATTACCATTAAACCTAAACCTTAACTATGAAAATTTTGTTTTCGATGCAAAAGTACTGCTTTTATTTGGAATAGCCAAATTTTTTTACAAAAAAATGCTTATTTTGTTTGTTTTTTTACTATTTCGCCCATTAACGTAGCCGCAGTGGCCTCGTAAATACGTACCATAACGAGATCTCCTATCTTTTCGTCCGTACGGGGGAAGACGACTGTCTTGTACTGCTCCGTTCTGCCGAACATGTCATTCCGGCTGCGTTTGGAGAAGCCCTCCACAAGCACTTCGACTATTTTGCCGATCTCCCGGTGGTTGGACTCCATGGAGAGTTGGTTCTGGAGCGCTATGATCTCGTTGAGCCGGCGGATCTTCTCCTCCTCCGGCACGTTGTCCGGGAGGTGTTTCGAAGCATAGGTACCGGGCCGCTCCGAATATTTGAACATAAACGCGGAGTCAAAGCCCACCTCCCGCATGAGTTTGAGGGTTTGCATGTGGTCCTCCTGCGTCTCGTCATGAAAGCCGCACAGGATATCCGTACTGATCGCCGCAGTAGGCAAGATTCGCCGGATAGCGGCAATACGATCCAGATACCACTCACGCGTATATTTGCGGTTCATCAGTTTAAGGACATGGTTCGACCCCGATTGCACCGCCAGGTGGATGAACTTGCACAGGTTAGGGTGCCTGCTAATCGCCTCGAGCGTCTTGTCGGACATGTCTTTGGGATGGCTGGTGGTAAAACGGATACGCATATCCGGCACCGCGTCCGCCACTATCTCCAGCAGGTCTGCGAAATCAATACATTTATCATTTTCACATTTACCATTTACCATCGGAGTATAGCAGTAGGAGTTGACATTCTGTCCGAGGAGGGTTACTTCCTTATATCCCTTCGCCTGCAGATCGCGCACCTCATTAAGGATCGACTCCACGTCGCGGCTTCGTTCCCTGCCGCGGGTATAAGGAACCACGCAATAGGCGCAGAAATTATTACATCCTCGCATGATAGAGACAAAACCGCTTATAGAGCGTCCAATCCGTGCCGGTACGATCTGGCGATAAGTCTCTGTAGTACTGAGTTCCACATTCATCGCCTTATGTCCCTTATAGCACTGCGCCAGCAGATTAGGTATATCCAGATAAGCGTCCGGTCCTGCGACAAAATCCACATTATACTCATCGAGCAGTTGGCGCCCCATTCGTTCCGCCATGCAGCCTATCACACCAATAATCTTGTCCCTGTTCCCGATAGGCATTTTCTGGTTTCGCAGATGAGCGCTCATCTCCCGCAGGCGCGCACCCACTTTCTGCTCCGCGTTATCACGTATCGAACAGGTATTGAGCAGCACGACATCCGCCGTCTCCCAACTATCCGTTATTTCAGCCCCTGTAGTCTGCATAATTGCAGCCACAACCTCGCTGTCCGCCACGTTCATTTGGCAGCCATAAGTCTCTATATAGAATTTTTTTATCATTTTTCTTGCATATTTCAAAAAAAAGCAGTACCTTTGCACCCGATTTCGCGTAAGACGCGAGACGGGGAGTGGCGCAGCCCGGTAGCGCAACGGTCTGGGGGACCGGAGGTCGCGTGTTCGAATCACGTCTCCCCGACAAGAGAACCAAGCGGTTCTCTTTTTTTGTAGACGTAATTCTCCACGGTGTTCTTAGCCACAAGGGCACGTTACTCCCCGACAACTAAAGGCAGGTTTACTTCGGTAACTGCCTTTAATTGTACTTTCTGCAAGACGGTCTGCATTTCTGCATTCTGCTGCAACAGTCCCATCCACCATTCCGCTTCATCCATATCCGCGAATCCGCTGACTCGCAGCGCGCAGCCTTTACCGAAGACCGGCATTTTCTGCAGGTCGAAATCCCGGATCAGGAACTGCGAGAAGTTGAACAACGCCACTTCGTATAACAGGTCATTCAGAGCCTGCTCATCCGCTTTCGGCAGGATCAGCAGTACCACCGAAGGCTGGTTGCGGTCTTCGCTCCATTGCTGTTCCTCTTCTTTCTTCTCCTGCGGTTGTGCTTCCGTTTGTTCTCTCAGTTCGGCCAAATCACCCGTAGAGCCGCCTTTCTGGCTCTCCATTCCTTGCCCCATCATTGCTAACATGTCCTTCGCCATAGCACCCATCTCCGTATCTCCATAACGGGAAACGAGGTCTTGCAGTTCCGCCACGAAAGCATCCTGTCCTTCCGTACGGGCAACCGAGACAGCATTGAGGAAGAGGAATCGCGGCATGAGCGCGCTTTGCGGGAAAGCGGTGTCCGCATATTGTTTGTTGGCCTTGACGAGCGCATATTCTCCTTTGGTATAAGCCCCATAGGTAGCCGCATAGAGTGAGTCCTGCTCCGCCAGCATCCGTTGCATCCGCGCTATATACGCCGAGTCTTGGCGCAACGCCTGCATCTGTTGGTCCTCATAGATAGGAGCCAGACAAGCATGGTTCGGGAAACGGCGCTCCAACTCCCGCAAGGTCTCTTCCGCCTGCTGCTGATCCTCCAAGCGGTCACGATAGATGAAATAGAGCGCTACCATAGCTTCCCGCCACAAGCTGTCGCTGAGGGCATAATCCTGCTCCGTGCGCGGGATCTGCTGGAGATAATACTCCGGTTTATGGGTGTCCGTTTCCACCGGCTGGCGGAGTTCCGTTGAATCCGCTGCAAGTGCGGTAGAGTCCTGATCCTCCGGATTCTCCTCATCGGCGAACGAGGCTGTGACTTGTTTGTTCTGCCTTCTCCAGTTATCCTCCAGCGGTCTGTTGCCCCATCTGCGGCGCCATTCCTGCTGACCCTGTTTCATCAACTGGGGGTTATAGAAATACCACTCGCCTTTCTGCGCTCCGCCTCCGCCTAACATATTAGCGGTATTCACACTTCTGGGCATATCGTCTCCGTGCGCGAGTTCACGCGCTTCCTGTGCCTGGCGGATCGAGTCCTGTTTCTCCGTCTCTATGAGTTCGGCGATGATTTTATCGACAACAGCCCGTTGTTCCTCTTCGGACATATGTCCGAGCCGCTGAAGCGAATCCTGGAGTTGCGACTGGTTGTACGAGACGATCAGTTCGTCCAGCACCTCCGATCGTTTCTGCACCCGTGCATAGTCCTCATGCTCGGCTGTCAGGATAGTGATTGCTTCGCGATAACATGGCTGCGCTTTCACGTACGCGCGTTGTTCAAAATATATATCGCCCGCGCGCACGAGGACTGCCGCCTTGGCTGTCCCTGCCTGGGTTGACTCCGCTATTGCCTTCTCATACATCTCCAGAGCTTTGGTTGTATCTTTCGTTTGGAGATAGATATTTCCCATCGCGCCGTAGATCTGGTCCAGACGGTCTTTGAATTTCGATTGCTTGGTCATGGTACGCAGTTTGCGAAGCGAGTTCTTCCCACCCAGTTCCGCCATGCGTATGCGTGCGTTGAACTCCATGTCGTTAGGCGGCGCCATGCGTACGACAGACTTGTATGACTGGATCGCCTCCTCTCGTTGGGAGTTCATCTCATATAGTTGTCCCAGGACATATGCGAACCTCGGGCGGTAGATCTTCCGTTTCTCGTGTGGTAGCGCCAGTTTGACGAAGGGTATCGCCTCGCGGTAATGTTCGCCCTTGAGCAGCACGTCCGCCTTGACCGCCGAATAGAGTTTGGCATGCTTGCGGCTGAGCGCATCTATCTGCACGCGGTTCAGCATATCTTCCGCCTCGTATTGCCATCCCATCTCGGCGTATGCGCGCGCAATCCACAGCTGGCATTGCGCAATCATATCCGGGTCGTTCTGGTAATGATTGATAATATAGTTGAAGGTGCTGACGGCTCCGAGGAAATCGCCTTTGTGGAACTCCGCCTCGCCAAGGCGCATCCACGCAAGGTCCATGTTGGCATTGAACTCTTCGGATTTGAGCCATAGTTTATATTTAGGATCGTTCGCCTTTTTAGGGTCGCGTTTCGGTTTCGATTTGATAGAATGCAGTTTGATACATTTGCGGCATTTCTCGATGGTCTTGTCCATCTGAGTAGCCGACGCTTCTGCGGCTGCATGATTGGACACCGGATAAAGATACAGCACGCGGCTGTAGTCATCCGTATTGGCGTCCCGGATGGCTTTGAGGCCCTCTTCGTACGCTATATTGCCGTTATAGAGAATATTATATTTGACTTTCGTCTGGTGGAACGAACGGGTCGCCCATGTGTTTTTCTGGGTGGAACAAGAGGAGAGAAGCAGGATGACTAACCCTACTGATAAGAAATGTACTATTTTTAAGATTCCCCGCATCAAATATGAAGTTGCTCTTGTCCCGTAAATGAGCCGTAAACGAGTCGTAAGTGAGTCGTAAAAGTTCACAGTCTCATTTGGACGTAATAAAATGTACTATTTTTAAGAACTCAATCCTTTTACATGACTCTGCGCTGCGACGAACTCTTTGAGATAATAAGGTTCATAATATGCCAATTGGTGATTGGTGATTGGTGATTGGAGATTGCTCTCCGCCAGCTCTCCCATATACTTCGCCTCCGGCACTATTCCGGGTATGAAATGCCAGTTAGGAGAAGTCAGCACCGATTGGCATTTTGCGGCTCCGTCGCCGAAATAATAGACGGGTAAGCTCTCCCCGTCCCTCTCCGCAAGAGAGGGAGGAAGGACTGATTCCTCGTTCTCTACCACTACGGCGCGTGCTTTCTCTCCGCCATCCGTAGTATAGACCTCCATCCTCCGGGCGTCTATCATAGGCACCAGAATAGCTGATTTGTAATTTGTGATTTGTGATTTGTAATTTGTGATTGGTGATTGCGCTTTTGCCGCCTCGCAGAGGACAGCCAAGGTAGGCACCGGGATAAGAGGTATATCCATGCCGTAGCATAGTCCTTTGGCAGTAGAGGTACCAATACGGAGGCCGGTATAACTGCCCGGTCCTTCGGACAACGCGACCGCGTCTATAGAGAGTTGCTGCTCCCGCGCAAACGAGAGCAGTTCCTCTATATAGCGAGGTAGCAACCGCGCATGGTTGCTACCCTCCAGGCATATACACTGCTTGATCGGCGCGCCATCCTTGCAGATGGCGGCCGAACAAACCGATGTACTAGTTTCGATACATAGTATCGTCATGATTTAGAAGAGTTTGGAATCTCTGAAATATTTCTTCTTCGGGAAGTTGAAATGGTATGCCAGTTTGATACCTGCATCAAAGTATCCCAACTTGTTAGCATATGCGTGCGTAGCGGACAATACATCCAAGTGTGCTTTATCCGTGTCTGTCGGAGCGGTCAGATTGAACAGACCTTCCGCGTTCGGAGTATTCTTGAATGTGTTATAGACGCTGTAGTTAGCATATGCACCGAGGCCCAGCGAGTTACCGCTCTTCAGTATCCACTCATAACCAAGTTCTGCAGTCAGCATCACATTGATATTGAACTGGATGCCGTTCTTCTCCTCGGGTTGTTGGCCGGTATAAACACCGGTTACCTCCTTGTCCACAACGGTAACGCCCGTCTCCTGGAAGAAAGCCGAGATATGGGTCTCATCCTGATTAACCGACTGGTTATATGGCGTATAAACCGGAATCATGAACTTAGGACCGATATTGAAGAACACACCTTCTTTGGAGATCAAAGAGAACATAACCGGCACTTCGAGTTGAAGCTGGTGGTCTGTTTCCTTAACATCCTTGGCATAGACGGTGTAGTCAACGGTACCTTTGGTGAACGCAGTCAGATCGCTGTCTTTTCTAAATCCACTCTGGTGATAGCCGATACCGAGACCTACGATAATACCGAGGTCAACGGGGCGACCGTCTTTTGCCCAATAGTGAGCATACTGCAGGTCGAGAACGACGTCTCCACCACATGTCCAACGAGCGGAGTCATTATCAGCATGGTGCATGAGCGCCGAAGCACCGCCGCGCACGCCGATAGTGAAGCGGTCGTAGTTGTGTTTGAACTTCTGAGTCGATTTGATAGAATCCTGCTTGGCCTGTTGTGCGGCAGCTTTCTCCTCTGCCTCACGTGCAGCCTGCTCTGCGGCTGCTTGCTCGGCAGCAGCTTTGGCTGCAGCCTCCTGGGCAGCTTTCTCTTCAGCAGCTTTCTTTTCTGCTGCTGCTTTAGCTGCAGCTTCAGGATCTTCTCCGGATTTCTGGGCTTGCTCCCATGCTTCACGCTCTTCTTTCTGCTCTTGGACAGCTTTGGAAGCAGCTTCCTCTGCATGCTCGTTAACAGGAATCAAACACGTGTCGCATATCCATGAATAGATATTCATAAGGAGTACTCCGTCCGGGTGTTTCTTAGTACCCAACTGGCGTACGGTATGAACCTTATCCCACACCCAAGTAGAAGGTCTCTCGCCTGTGCTGTACTCAACGCACTCGCGTCTGATCATTACGGAGTCGCCGATAGCCACGCCAAACTCATATTTAGGAGCTTCTTGAGCCTCCTCTTGTGCCGACAGAGTCGACACAAAAGAAGTGCATATCAGGGTGGCTGCAATTAGAATTGATTTTATAGTCTTCATAGTGCTACCTCCTATTATTTAACAATGTAACGTAAGGTTGATTTCAGATTGTTCGAGATCAGCTCAACGAGATAGAATCCATTGTCGTAAGCAGCCTGGATCGTGAAGGAAGACTCACCGGAAACTGTGAAGTTCTTCTGCAGCAATCCTTCTGCGGTATAGATACGGATTGTAGTCTCTACCTCCGGATCAAGGTTGATCACCTTAATCTCCTCACCCGGTCTTGCGAGCGACGGGATGAGTGCCGGAGCCGGAGCGGCTGCGCCGATCGTGTAAACCTCCGTCGTACCGATAGCGCCGCAAAGAGCTGCACTGGAAGCAGGGATCTCGACGGTAGCGTAGTACGAACCGGCAGGAATCGGTTCACCAGTCTCGAGTGTGTAGTAATAGCCGACAGCAACGCGTGTATCCGTTGTCGGATCCGGCGTTGCGCCCAGCATCTGGTACCACTTCACATAGCCTTCGCCATTATCGATAGAATCCAGTTGCCATCCCGGCATCTCGTTGATCTGGTTACGGTTGATCATGATAATACGATTGCCATAGTAACCGCGGACTTCGAGGGTATCCACATACGGCGTGTTGATTGTTACGTTCAGCGTGACGGTAGAGTCACAGCCGTTAACGGTTGCCTCCGTATGGGAATAAGTACCGCTCGTCGTAATGAGAGAATCGGCAAATGCCCAGTAGTACAAGTTACACTCGCTAACAGCAGGTGCTGTCGTTTCCACACTGTTATTAATGGTCAGGTGGAGGGTTACAACAGAGTCGCATCCGGCAGCATTGCTCAGCGTGAACTCGTAGTCACCACTCGTTGTATGCTCACCATCGTACCATGTGAACGAGTCGCACTCAACAGCGGTAGTATCACCGGTGTTGGAGTAGTTAATCGTTACATCCAATGTTACAAGTGAGTCACATCCTGCTTTAGTCAGGAAGAGATGCTTGTAACTACCGGATGTGATGATAGTAGTATCCGCCTCTGCCCAGTAATAGGTGTCACATTCCGTTACAGCAGGAGCTGTTACCTCAACAGAAGTATTGATCGTCACTGTCAATGTTACTATGGAATCGCAGCCCAGCTGGTTAGTGAATACATGCTTGTACGTTCCGCTGGTAAGGATTGTAGTATCCGCCTCTGCCCAGTAATACGAATCACATGCCGTTACAGGCGAAGCAGTAACCTCATCCGGCAGATTAACAATCAGGTACAGCTCATAAACTACATGACAAGAAGTACCTACAGGCTCTCCAAAAGCATCATAGTAATAAATTCCGGACAAAGAATAAGTCTGTCCGTCTTTATCCCAAGTATAAGAGCCGCATACCTCAATCGGAGTAGTCATGTATACCGTATCATTATCGCAAGGCGGAACGAGATTGTAAACGAAATTACCGCTTTCCATTGTTGTTCCGCACTCTGTAGTAATGACATAGCGCATCGTTACCGGTGTCTCGTCATGAGCAACAGTATAAGGCATATCCAGCCATGCACCGCCTACGTTAACCTGCCACTTGGCACCTGTTACCGCCATTGTCAGTTCGTCTGCATCTGTAGCGAACTGGGTCAGGAGGGCAGCGATTGTACCGGTGGTATCAATAGCAGCATCATTCGCTACGAGCGGCTCAAGGATTTCACCTTGTGCATAAAGAACGGGTAGCGTGCGCGATACGTACGTAACAATCGTATCAATATAACGCGGCAAGCCGAGCGTATCTGCTACAGGAGCTGCGCAAGCCAATGTATCCGGGTTCTTCGCCAGGGCATTGAAATCAGCAGGACAGAGCGTATCACCCTTTGCAGTGTACTTATAGTCCTCTACCGGGAAGACGATGTCTTGACGATGGATGAAGCCGCACGTATCACTGACGATAACGAGGAGGAGGGTATCCTGCTCCTTGCCTTTGGGATAATACGAGGTCAGATCCAGCGGATCTTCACTATCTTCATCCAAGTCTCCGTTAGACCAATAAACCGGTTTAGCCCAGTAAGCAGTATCTATACGGGTGATCGTATCTACGCTCTCGCCCAGGTTACGATAGTACTCTGTCAGCGCTGCGTTGGAGGCATCCACATAGAGTTGCATACCTTGTACGAGCAGCGGGGCTGCATCCAGTTTCTTCATCGAATCCACAGTAAGAGCCTCCGGCTTTACAAGCGGATGGAGATAGAAGGTGATGACAGAGTCTTTCATCGTCACGCCATCCCGGAAGGTAACGGTGTCATTCCATTCCATGGAATATTCAACCGGATCAATCAGTTTATAGTTATTACGGATGGTATCCTCGAAACTACCGCCCTGGCATACATATACCGTAATGGTATCATAGAGTGTGTCACGGAGCGTGTTCGGGATCAGTTCTGCCCAGATATGAGCTACTTGATCCGAATTGAAGTTGATCAGCATTGGAGCCCAACCGAGTTGCTGGAGGAAGTCACGGTCGATATCGATCGAGTCTTTGCCTTCTGCTGCCAGCGTGTAGCTCTGGCTCTTGGTAGCCTGTTCATTGCAATCGAAATAGAGATCCGCGTTGAGATTGTTGTCCGCCGTTGCGCTCCAGTTATCAATATGGAGACGGAGGTCACAGGTATCCGGAATGATGACTGAGTCAAGCAATACAGTGTACCATGTATCAGCACCTGCCGGGTTCACATTTCCGTGTTCCCAGTCGAACATCATGCCGTTTTCACATACGTCGCCAGTGATCTGCGGTACATTCAGTTTAACCTTCAGGTCGTTATCCGTCTTGATACGGATATAACCGGTGATAGAGTCGCTGGTAATATAGCGGTGAAGCATGCTATCCACAAATGCCTCCTGGAACGTAGAGACATCGAAGTTGCGGTTGGTGACACGCTTGATGGCCTTATTAACCAGTTCGCTGAGCGGCTTGGAACCATGACGCAAGCCACCGGCTTTGTTGATCGTACGTTTACGAACCGGCATCTTGCAATCCATCTCATCCTGGAACGTGAAGGTACCTTCGATCGTTGCTGTGCCGTTCAACTCATAGTCAAGTGTGCTGGCAGCGGTGTAGATGTAGTTATTCTGCATCATCGGGATACATACCAGATACCAGTGTTCCTGGTTATCACCCGGAACTACGTACTCTACGTTCGGAACCAGCAGTTTGGCTTCTGCCTGAGCCGGATCAACGGCTTGAGGCGCATACTCACCATTGAATTTGGTAGCGAAATAGAGGGAGTCGGTAGTGCGCACCTTGATATAGAGTTCTACATCACCGAGGCCATATACAGCCTGAGCCGGTACGTTGTGCGTCTTGCCTTGACCTTTCTTAATCGTGCGCTCGCGATAGTCGCTCAAACCGAATTTATCTACAAGGTCAGTCTCGGAGAGCAAGCCTTCGTAAACAGCCACACTCACTTTGGCATCGCCGTTGCCGGCGTTCTTACCCGTTACTCGCAGTACTTTGTTGTACAGATCCTTGTCTTTCTTGAGGTCTGCAGTATTCAGTTTGTACCACATCTCCGTGTTAGCGGATTGGCTATAAGCCTCGTTCATGCGAATCGGGAGAGCGTCATTACGCGTATTGCCACTGAACGCTTTCACCAGTTCCGCTCTGAATTGGAAGTTACCACTTCCTACCGGACGGGTTACACGGATGATGATCGAGTCTTTCTTCAGGAACTGCTCAAACGTACTTGCCGGAATGGTATCCGAGAAATGCTTGCCAGCTGCCAGTTTCTGGCTCTTGGTCATCATGTTCTTCACAATCGGGAATGCGAAAGCAGCCTCTACTTTGTAGGTATTCTCAGCGGTACCGATATTCCACAAGTGTCCTACCGGTTTCACCTTGTCTTCCTTATTATTGACTTTGTCAATCTCCGATTTCGGGATGATATACCATACGGTATCTTGGGTCTGCGTATAAGTGCTGTCCCACTCAAGTTTGATCAGCGGTGCTGCGCTGAAAATCGTGTCAAACGGCGTAACAGGGAGCGTGTCAGCCCAGAAGCGAAGAGCAGTGGTACCCTGTACGTTTACATACACGATACTGTCTTCCAGTGCCTCAAGCGCACTATTCTGGATGGTAGCCGATTTTTCTCCATGAGCAGCAAGGTTGAAGTTCCTGATAGAAGGAGCAGCCATTACCGGGCACTCATAGGAGAGTTGGATAACGCCTTTGCCCGCAGCATTGTCTTTGTTCTCCAGATGGAGACGGAGGTCGTTGCCGCGTTTCATTACATCACGCAGATCAACGGAGTACCAGAGGTTCTCGTTTGCTTTCTGCGAGTTACCGGAAACCCAGTTGAACGGAATAGCCGATGAGCAATCCGTACCTTCAGCTGCTTCGGTCAAACGAACCTGCAGCGAGATCTGCTGGGTAGAATGAACCTTAAGGAACACCTCATCGCTCTTGATATTCTCAAACAGGTTACGCGAGAGTTGTTTGCTGTACGATTCGTTAGCAGCGATCGTTTTGGTACGCTTTTCATTCGCAATTGAATCCGGGCACTCAAGCGACAACTCAGCCGTGATAACAGCGGCACCCGTGCTGCTCATATTCTGTACGAATACGGTCGGGAACTTAGCTGCGAGATCACGCACTTGCGTCATGTCGATACGATACCATACGGTAGTATCTGCTTTCTGGAGTACTCCCTCTTCCCAGTTGAAATCAACTGCCTGGAGACAGAGCGAATCCACTACTGCCTGCTTCTCAGCATCTACGGTGTCTGCCCAGAATCTGATATCCTGGTTGGTCTCGATCCCGAACCATACGGTGTCAGACATCATTGCATAGGTCGAATAAGCCAGACGATGGTTGAGCGTGGCACCTGCTGCTACAGAACGGGTGATCTCCTGGAGATCGATATACGGGCAGGAGAATGCTACCGATCCTTTCACTTTGGCAGCAGCGGAAGCATTCTTATTCTCTACGTAAACGATCACATCTTTCATGCCGGCTTTAGCGGCAGCAAGATCAACGGCATACCACTGGGTGGTACGTGCTTCCTGGGTATGACCGGTCTCCCAGTTGTAATCGATATTGGTCTTACAAGCCTTACCTTCGCGTACGTGTTTGTAACGTCCGTAGAAGTTCACATCGCCCGTTACTTCGGTTACCAGGTAGATATACTCTACGCCTTCCATACCCTCGAGCATGTTCTTCTTGTACACCACGATCTCTTCCTCACCCGGGGCGAGTTCGTAAGTAGCATCACTGGTACCGTAGGACGGCAGTTCGAACGCCATCTTGACGGTAACGGCAGCGTTGCCGGCACCTGCGTTGCGGTAGGTGAACTCCGGCTCATACTTGTTGAGCGCATCCATCTCAGATACCTTGACGCGGAAATAATGAGTTCCTGCGCCCAGAGGCTCGATAGTGTCTGTTACGCTCAGATCAGTCCAACTGATGCCGGTGCTCGGGATAACCGGTATCAGCGGCTGAGCCACTTTCTCTACCTTGATAGATACCTGAGACTCCACGTTCTCAATACCAAAATAGAGTTCATCAGGTTGCACCGAAGCGATCATGCTGCGCGGAATAGTGTTGATCACTGATTCGCCGGCAGCGAGTGTGTACTCACGCTTGGTCACACCGGATGACGGACAGTCGAGAGACTGACCTACTTTCAGGTTCACAGTCTTTGAGCCGGTGTTGGTGATTGTGATTTTTGCATCCTGATCAGCCGCATCCTTGATGGGCTTCAGGCTCACTTTCCACCATGCCGAATAACTCGGAGCCTGGGTTGCTACAGTACCCCATGCGAGGGTACGCGCATCCTTACAGGTCTCATCCAGATCGGCAGTCTCAAACACTTTTGCACTCAGTTTGATCCTTCCGTTGGATGTAAGTGTCAAATAGATCTCCGTCTGTTTCATACGAACCAGCGAAGTAGCATTGGCTGTGTAGGTCTTGTACTGGCGGGCAGCGATCGTATAGTCTTTCGACTCCGACTGTCCGGCTACAGTAGCCTGCATACTTACATATACCGAAGTACCAACTGCGTTGCTGGGATTAGTCAGATACAATGTAAGAGAGGGGCTCTCTTCCTCGTAGAGAGGAGCGAGGTCCACCCGGTACCATTTGGTACCGCTTACATGCTCTACCCCATTGTCCCAATCAAAGTCAATAGCATTGGCTTTGGTTGAGCCGTCGTTACGGCCGATAGCCATCGATGGGATGACCATTGCCATCGCGACAACTAATGTCAGAAATTTCTTCATAGAGTTGTAAATTAGTTAATAAATTGGGTTAATTAAAATTATTGTTTACTATTGATTGGACGACCCAAAAGGTCGTAGTCAGTTTCTCCCCTGCGGATATACAATACTCCGTGACGGATATATTTGTATGCTCCCAGGCCCGGTGCCGTGGTGTTATCGATTGCTTCGGTTACCACCACGTGAGTCATGAGCCATCGTGTACATTCATTCTCTTCGGCGATGACGATCAGGGTGTCTCCTGCCGCCATTCCCTGCTCCGGAGAGACAAAGAGGGTGTCATATTCCATCTCGGGCTCCGTGAAACGGATGGTGATATCGCGGATAGTCCAGGTATCGGGAGCTGTCATAACCGTATCACGGAAGGTAGTGTCGGCCGAATAGGCTGTCTCACCGAAGACGACCGACTTACCCAGACAGAGAGCAGTGTCTATCTCCGTCACCGGGATAGCTGCAGTATCGACATGCAGGCTTATCCAACGCGTACACATGTCCTCTTCCGCTCTCTCAATCAGCGTATCGCCGTATGTCACCATAACTCCCAAGGCTTCATACAGATAGCCTTCCTGCCCCATCAGCATCGGAACGACCGATATAGTATCATATTCCGTCTCCGGCTCCGTAAAATGCATCGTGATATTACCTACCATCCACTCGTCTCCACTCAGCATGATTGTATCGAATATAACGGTGTCTTTAGCGAATACCTTCTCGTTAAAGCGAACTGTTTTTCCGAGACAGAGCGTGGTATCTATATCTTGTTCAATGATCGTGATATTCTTATCTACATGGAGCTGGATATAACGGGTGCAGGTATTGTTCCGCTTCTTGACGATCAGCGTATCGCCGTAATATACCTGGGCTGCCAGTGCGGAATAGTAATAATAGCCGCGTTTAGCCATCTCGGTGGGCGGCACAGCGATCGTATCATATTCCGTCTCCGGTTCTGCAAAATGGATAGCTATATCGCGGATGGTATAGGTATCGGGGGTGTTGTTGGTAGCTGCAGCATAGGTCCATACAGAATCGCGGATAACCGTATCCTGCGAATAGGATATATTGTTGATTTTAATGGTCTTACCCAGACAGAGGGTAGTGTCTATCACGGTAGTCGCAGTCACAAAATTATGCTCCACATGCAGCAGATAGCGCTCGTCGCATTTGTCCGTCTGGCGGACGGTGAAATCATAATCGCCCCATCCGTCTTTCGGGATGATGTTGTTGCGATAGGTATATGGCAGTTGTTTAGCCTTGAGCCGGAGGGTGTCATATACCGGCGCGGGGGCCTCGATAGTAAGCCGGTAACCGGTAAGGGCGAGGGTGTCCGCTTTTCTCCAGAGCGTGTCGCCTCCATACTCGGTGGACTCGCGAAGAACCGTATCCGCCAACTGGAGAGCCTTACCCTGGCATATCACCGTATCAATAACCTGGCTGTTCCACCGGATAGCATTGTGATACATGACACGTCCTACATAACCCGAGTCATGGCTTACATGGATATAGATACTATCGCCTGCCAGACGGAGTGCTTTCATCGTATCGGCATTGAACACATGGACGCGCATCGAGTCGGAAAGGGCGAAGCGGGCTATCTCCGGACCGTTGCATGAATCTTTGGTCATACGGAAGGTACCAGGCAGGTTTTTCTTTTGCGTCCAGCGGATGAATCCGTTGCCTGTAGCAGAAATCTTCGACGGCTGAAGCACATACACCTCTTCGGGTTGATCGCATACATAGGTCATTCGCGGCAGGACGTGAAGGAAGGTATCGCAAGTGGACTCCGGACCTTGGTCATACGGGTAGCAATAGACGGTACCGGGACGGCCGTGAGCGGTATAGACACGGATGCGGGGAGTCAGAAGCTGGCCTAACATCTGCGCCTGTTGCCCCATGCTCTCCAGTTTGGCGTTTATCGCCTCGACACTCATCTCGCGCATCTGGTTCGGTCCCACCGACATCGTGATGGTAGGGATATCCGAACTGCAGAAAGCATATATCTCAAAAGTGATCGTATCATCGGAGATCCAATAGGCAGAGAGCCCCTGTTTCATATCATCGATGGTAGTGGAGAACCAGCGCGGAGTGCTGATTTCCTCTTTGAGCGGGAATTGGAAGGCCTGGGAAGTGGTACGGCATTCGCAATAATGATCCGGCAGACCGGGGAACCAACCCTCGCAGGAAGTATCTACCATCGGCATACGCTGTTGCGCGAAACAACAGACAGCGGCCGTCATCAGAGCGAATATGTACAGTACTTTTTTCATTCTATTCTTGTGCCGAAGATATTATACTTGATGCCTCCGCGGATGATATAGATCTGTCCGTCGATCAGCACTTTGGTCCATTGTTCTTTTCCGTCCTCCGTAACCTCCACGTCCTCTGTCGAGCGGACGATGACGGTCTTCTCCTGATAGGAATGACCGCAGGTGAAACGCACGTATATCACCAACTCGCCGGTATCTATCCACTGCGGTCCTGTGCCCGGTTCTATCCGGGAGGAAGAAGTCTCCCCGTAAGCCTGATAACTCCATGCTACCGTGTTCACCGGTTCCAACTCTCCCGTATAATGGGCATACAGGTTCTCCTCTACGCGGTGCAGATCCACGCGGGTGCGGTTAGGCTGTTCCTCCACAATCATACCGTCTTTGTAATCCCATTCCGCCGGCGATTCATATACATAGCGGCGATAGCGGCGTACGAGCGATTCGTTTATCTGCTCCTCATGCTCGGTATTGAATCCGGCGCAGAAATAGACGGTGTCGTACGCCAATACGGGGCGGTCCTTTATCGTCAGATGGAGTGTTGCCACCGAGTCGCATCCGGCAGCGTTGGTAGTGGTATAGGTATAGGTGCCGGAAGCGGTATAGGTCTTGCCGTTCCAGGTATAGCTCTCGTATTCCGTCCGGGTCTCCTCGCTCGCGGTCGGAAGGTTAAGCGTCAGATGGAGCGTGACCAAAGAGTCGCATCCGGCAGCGGTCTTACCGGGATAGGTGTAGTTGCCACTTTGGGTATAGGTCTGTCCGCGCCATACGAAGGACGTACCGCATAACTCCGCTACGGTATCCACTGCGTAAGCCTGATTGACCGTCAGAACGAGGGTGAAGATCGTATCCACCGTTGCTCCCGGGACGGTATCGAGAGTGTAGGTATTGCCCTCGGTATAGGAATTACCGCGCCAGAGGAAAGGCAGGTCGTTGGAACAAACGGTCTCGCGGAGCGTATCTTTGCGCAGATGTTTGATCGTCAGGAAGAGGTTGACCACCGAATCGCATCCTGCTATATTCTTCCCTTCCCAAGCGCCGACATAGCCTCCGTTGCCGGAGGTATAGGTAGCGCCATGCCATACATATTTGTCATACGCCGTAACACGGATATTCGTCGGGTCGCTTGCCTCATTGATTGTCACACTCAGAGTAACGACAGAGTCGCAACCGTTAGCAGTTACGAAATGACGGGTATAGGTGCCGGAATCATAGATCATCGTATCTCCGGCCACGGGGTCTGACCATTTATACTCGCCGCACGTCGATACCGCAGGCAGCGTGATATCATACACCTGACAAGTGAAGACGTACGGACGTATCTCCGCCGTAGCGCCATTCTCATGGGCGGAGAAATAGAGATAACGCACTTCCTCGTCCTCCGCCGCCTCAGCGAGCGTCCAGCGCCAACCCATGCGGCAGTTCTCCGAAACCATAATAGCCGGAAGGGTATCATTGACGGAAATCAACTCGGGAATAGGACCGAACGCCGTGTCAGGGAAATAATATACAGTAGCGGGCAGATGCTCCGCCTCTATCTTGAAATAATTCTCCACCCCGTCAGATACGGATGCCGTCGCGGTATCCGCAATAAGGGTAGCATTGCTATAATTGGTGCCCAGGCTCACATGAGACACCTGCGCGTAAGAAAAAACGGGTACGAGCAGACATAGCAACGCTATCGCGCATGACAACACGTACCCTATTTTATGTTCACTCTCCATTTCCTCGCTTATGTACATACTTAAAAAGCGTGCAAAGATACAATTTTTCTATGATATATACAAATATTTTTATTCTTTTTTTCGTTTTTTCCGTATAAAATCACCTTTTACGCATAAAATAAATATAAAATATTCTATTTTACTGCACCTCGATTTGTATTGTTTCGTTCGGTCCCATGAGGGTATATACGCCCGGGGAGAGGGTGATAGAGCGTTGAGAAGCCGTAGTCATATCCAGAGTCCGGATGGGCGTCCGGGAGGCGATATTATCCGCCGGACCGGAGTACAGATTGAGCGTCTGCGAGACAGAAACGCGCACGATATACGGCTGTCCGGAAGATGTTTTTTCTCCGTCACAGGTGACCGAAACCGTAGCTGCCGGATATACCACCGGCGCCGGATCTTCCTCCTCCGGTGCCGTAGTGGAGATCACCATTGTCCCGGGATCTCTTGGGTTAAAACGGATATAGAGATAACCATCTTCGTCTGTCTCTTCTGCCCATCTTGCCAAGTCTGTCGCAGGGATTGTGAAGGACCCGTTTTTCTGTATTGTAATTTTTCTGAGATACCCACTGGTGGTTCCGAACGAACAGTTGCTGCCAAAAAAGGTAGGGCATGTGCCGGATGCGTTTCTCCATTGGAAAGTCATGTCACCGTCCTTCCATTCGTCATAATAAAAACGGTAATATACTGCACCATAAGACCCCTTTTGTACCGATACAGAAGTTCTCGGTCTCGTAATCTCCGTAGCATTATTCAAGCAAGCAGAATGTTCCCATATCCGGGGTGTGATAGTGGTCTTTACGGAACATTCAAACCGGATATAAAGATACTGCGATGTTGCTTGGGACCAAAGGGATTTCATCTCAGAGGGAAGAACACCATACCAATGGCCTGCATCATTCTTATGGAATTGATACGAAGCGATAGCGTTCTCCTTGGTGAAATCATGTGTTGTACCGATATACATCCGGAAGATATGATCGGTAGGGGTCGTGAAAATCACTGCGGTATCCCATGTATAAGGAATAGCATACAATGCTTCGTCAAAACCGTTGGAAGGCACCGCTGTTGCCTTATCATAACGAAGCAACGTAGCTCCTCCCTCCGGTGGCGCCATCGGGACACGTTCGATCGTCAGTACACCGTCGCTTTCGCTTTCCCATTTGACGAAATACATACCTGCCTCATTCTCATATTCCGGATTAGAGACATATTCATGTAGTAAAGTGCTGGATACTTTCAATGTATCATGACCGGCATTTAACAGAGCGGCATCAATGATACTGCCATCAGTAAGATCCGTAGGGTCAAAATCACATTTATTAGCAATAGCTATGCTACATGTACCGATACCGCTCCATACATAGCGGATTGAGTCATCCTGCCATTGTACGTAAGGTACGACCACATGCCGGTTTGCATCGTGAGCCTTAACCTGTATTGTATCGCCCAGATGCATGAACTTGGCATTCATACAATTGGTAAACATATCATCAGGTGCGATACTGATTGTTCCTGCAGATTTATAGGTTACTTTTACAAAAACCTGCACGTTGTAGTCTATGCCCGTCTTGAGCAACAAATCGCGATACTCCTTGCCTATCGCCAGATAGTAGCAGAAATTGTCATTATCGTCCTTCCCTGTTTTCAAGGCAGGTTTGTGAGGCATATCCAGTTGGATGCCACTTCCTGAATTAGGACAGAAGAGACTACATAAGATAGAATCCTCATACACGCCGGATGTACAACTGAAATCCATCTCCACCTCCGGTTTGGGGTCTGTCTGATTTTGAGGCACGAAAAACACAGAAAGCGGCAGATCGTAGGTCCAAGCTGTGTACCAAACGGTCTTCGGGAAAGGACCCGTGATTGTTTCCTTGAAGTTGTCCCCAAGCGGTTTAGCCGTTGCACATGTCGTACCCGGCAGAGCAGCATAAGCCGCTATGCCGAAGAGGGTAAACAATAGTGATAAAAAAGTTTTTTTCATTGCACTTTATTTTGTTTTCTTAGTCTCATTTTAGCGATACCGTAACCGAGGACAAGGAAGAGCATCCAGTGCCAAGGAGCATCGCCGAGGGGAACTCCGGGTTCGTACTCGGATAGTTTCACCCATTCTGAACCGTTCCAGATAACCGTATAGCCAAGTAGCGGATCTAAACGCGTATCATTGAGCTCAACTGCCACCCAGCCGTCTTCTCCTTTATACCACCATCCTTCGGCATCTTCCTCCCAATCGCCTTCATCTCCGTCATCAGCACTCGGCATGCGTCTCGGTCCCATTCCGTAGCGGGTAGTCCCGGCGGTTTCAGCAGCCGAAGACGAAGCAAAGGACGTAGTAGCCAGTGCCAACGAAGGCATCGATACGGAGCCACCGCTATAGGCTATACCTCGTGAACCTCCCTTGCCCCCGGCAGCGGAAGCAGCAATTCCGCCCCCGCCTCCGTTTCCGGAACCGATCGTATGAACGGTTGCGGACGAGGTAGTATGAATAGCGGTTACAGGTGAGGAGTTATGGGCATAGGACGCATGTCCGTAATGCGCATAGCTCCGTACTGCGCTTCCGCTGATCATCGGCGCGGTTGCTTGCCGCGTCGGCGCAGATACCATCGGTACTGTAGCGGACGAGTGGGTGCCATAAGACACCGCGCCCGGACGCACCGTTACATCGTATTTTATCTCGTGTTCCTCTTGTACTGTGCCGTAAATCGCCAACATCCATATAGCAACGATTATAGCACCAAGAGCCACTATCATCCCCAAACGGGGAGTGTTATTTTCTTTTCTCATTATTTCAGACTAATACCTTATTATCTTTTTACTTCCTTACCGGTTGCATCATACAGACGGCCATTTATCTCGATGAAGATCTTCTGATTGATCATCAACTTGCGCGCCTTGGTACTCTGTACTTGGTCACTTTGTCCGTTTTGCAGGTCTGTTGCCACGTTCGGCGCCTTGAACTGACCTTGGATAAAGAACCTGCCGCGGGTAGTGCCTTCTGCTGCCTCGTACGAATAATCGGACGAGAGCAGGTCTGTCTTCGCGCCGGTCTCATTATCGATAAGCCATACGTATGCCATACGATTGAGCCAATCATTATCGCGGAGCGAGAAAGTCAGTTCTTGCGTAGCCGGACTATAGACAGTCAGGGCGACCCCGCTCTCGAGCAGCGAGTCAGCCACGCCGGCAAACGCCATCTCTCCGTACGCGTGCGAACTATAGATTATTGCGCGTGACGCAGTGAGTGATTGTTTCGCCACATCTATTCCGGTCTTGTAGGTTTGCTCATAACGCATCGGATGGCTATAAATGCTGGTCTGGTCGCCTTCGCCGTCCGCATTCAAGATATCCAGATGGATCCACTGGATCCGCTCCGGCTCTTCTGCAGCAGGAACACGACGACGCGGAGCAGGAGCAACCTCGGCGGCTACCGATGACGCAAAGGATATATAGCCGTTCTTTGAGGTCTGATAAGCAAATGTCTTTGCCGGAGCGATAGTAGTCATCGGCTCTTGCTCGAAGGTCCCATCCAACTGCATCCAGCTAACCGTCATTCCTTCCGGTGCGGGATCGTTCGTATAGGTACTGGTCAGAGGCGATACGATCACATTCCATCCGTTGTTGACAGTTTGGCTGCCGGCTGTGTACGACACAGCTACTTTATTCGTCAGAGCAGTCAGATCAACCGGGAAATAGAACTCACGGTAATAATTTACGCCGGAATACATCTCGTATCCCTTTCCTGCTGCGACAGAGGCTGTGCCGTTAAGGGTTTTCCAGTTGTCTCCCACACCTTTCTCGGCACGGCTGGACTCGTCGTAATAACGCAGTATCCATCCGCTGGAGGTTGCATATTTGGGGTTTGCGCCGTCGGACAGACGTATCTCTTCCAGCGTGATTTCCGATGACAGCGGCAGACCGAACTGGAAGTAACCGGATTTATCCAAAATGATACGCGTGTAGAACACCTTGGTGGTAGTGGCAATAGTACCGTTGTTGACTAACTCTGCGGCACCGGCGGGAGTCGTACGCAGGAAGATCGTGTCCGCAGTCAGCGTCTTGCCGCTATTGACAACCAGTTTGGCATCAGGAGCCACATAGATGTTCTTTGCTACCGTGTTAGCGTTTACCGTCAGCGTGGTTCCTTTGACATAGAGTGATTTCGTCTGGTCGGCACTCAGTTCCGTCGGAGAGGTAACCGCTTGAGGAATAACATAGGTATGCTTGCTGACGACCTCTCCTTCCGCACTTGTTTTGCGCACTATGATGGCATAATTGTCACCCGGCTCTCCCTCATACGGAACCGACATTGTCCGGTCCGCAGCGCGGTTTTTATCCCGGGCATATTGCGTGCCGTTGATATAATATGGCCAGTCGTTAGCCGCCCAGCCGGATACATTGAGCGTCAAGGTCTTTGCCGTATTGTTCACATCCACGATGTCCGCATAGAAGCCTGTCTCGGTACTTTCCCATTTAGCGTACAAAGTCGTATTGGTTGTGACAGTCTCCGTCTCAAAGTTCCAAGCGTTAGTACATGCATCTTCTTTGTACCAACCGCCGAAAGTGTAGCCATCTGCTGTTGGAGCAGTAGGGTCAGTGACCTTATCGTCTTTCTTAACGATTTGTGCAGAAGGAGCTGTGCCGTGTCCATTGGCATCGAACGTAACGGTATATGCCTCGGCGACTTCGTACATATACGGGTCTTCGCCGGTGAGCGGCAGGACATGGTAGTTCGTTGCGCAGTTGGCTTCGAGGTCGGTGCTGTGAACATAGTAACCACCCTTGAGAGTAAATGTACCTGCTGTTTTTGCCAATTCTTTACTCTTTCCGCTGAACAGACCGCCATTAACTGTTGCAGAAACAGAAGCATTGCTTGCATAGATGGCATAGACTTCCGTGGCTGTACCTGTGGCGACAGCAGAGTATGTACCGCTATTGATGGTAAATTTTCCACTATTGTCAGAAAGGAGAGTATAGCAGTTGCCGGTTCCGGTAGTAGTAGCGGTAATGGTAGCATTGGAAAGAGTTGCTGTTCCGCGCGTATATATACCTCGCACACTACCTGTTCCACTTGCCTTGATTTCGCCTCCGGTCACTGTCAGTCCACATTTCGTGTTATATAAATACATACCATACGCATAGGTCCCTGCACGTTTAGCCTCGATAGTACCCGCTGACATAACTACGGAATTTGTATTACTGCTTTTGTCATAAATACCACAAGCACGATTTGCAGAAGCACTTGTAGAGTAGGTATTCTCTGCATAGATAGTACCTCCTTCTATATTCAACGAACCGGCAACGAGATTTATTACGGACATATACACGGTACTGCTTGCAATACGCGATATCTTGCCGTTTGTACCACTATCGCGTATCGTAACCGTCTTACCTGAAGCACTTATTTTGAACACACCTATAGATGTTGTATTTGTGCTTGATATAGTCTTTCCGTTCAAGTCAATGGTCATTGCTGCAGATATGGTTATCTCGCTTTCTACAGCATCATCTTGCAATATTGTAACCACGGCATCGGTCTTACCGTTGGCGAACGTGATAGCATCTGCAACAGAGGCATAATAGGTCGTATTGCCGCTGACAGTGACGGAAGCCACGGTAGGAGCGGTACTATAGGTCGCCGTATAGGTTGTATTGCCGGAGATAGCACCAACAGCCGGTGTCCATGTGCTGAATGTATAAACTCCGTCAGCATCGGCTACTTTAGTTGGTGTTTCGCCGTTGTAGGTCGGTGTGATGCCGTACTCAACATTCTCATCGGTATCAAGCACCGTGCCGTCGGCGTTTTTCCATGTAACGGTGTAGGTGTTTACCGTGCGGGTGAAGACTGCTTCGATATTATCCACATTACCTGTTACCGTAGCCGGCACATTGTTCCAACTGTCGAAGGTATAGGTGTATTGAGCGTCTGCCGCAGTAGGCGTAGCGGTGATGGTCGTTCCGTTGACAGTCAGCTTATTGCCGTTTACTGTTACCGTTGAGCCACCCGGTATGCCTGAGAGCGAAGCCGGTGATACGCTACCATAACCTGCAGGACTGATGCCTACTGCTGTTATCGAATAAGTCTTAATTGATTGGTTGTAGTAAGCCGTATAAGTCGCATTGGTTGTTACCGGATTTACCACCGTTGCCGGGCTCCAATGGTCGAAGGTGTAGGTATAGGTCGCATCTTCGTAGTTCAGACCGCTGGTCGGGAAAGCCGAACTCTCGCCCCACTTCTTCTTATCACGCAGAATAACCGTTCCGTCCTCACGCTGATAGATTACATCGAATTGGAGGAGTGTCGGAGTATATTGCGCCGTGAAGGTGATGTCACCCTTGATAGCAGGGAAAGCTTCGCCCACGCCGATAGAACCGGCTTCCCATCCGTCACCGGCAGCCCATGCCCAACCGCTGAACTCATAGGAGTTACGGGAGTCATTGGGTTTGATGGGTTCCGTGCCTGTGTACGCAGGTACCGTATTATAATCTATTGTCTGGTCTGCATTGAGCGATGTACCATTATAGTTTTCAAAATGCGCGGTGTATTGACGCGGCGATTCATCGAAGAGGGCGGTATAGACCTTACCATCTTCCGTTACAGGCACTAACTCAGCCGGCGACCATTCGCGGAAGGTATAATCCGTGCTGACGGTTGAAGCCATCGTCGGGTTAGCAGGGAAGGCAGACGGTGTCTCTTCGTAGGTGAAGAACGGCGCATCAATAATCGAACCATCTTGACGTTTGAAGAGTACCTGATACTTTAATTCCGTTTGTTCAAAAGTAGCCGTATAAGAGATATTTCCTGTGACTACCGGCAATGTAGCAGAAGTACCATACGTAGTTGCTCCTTGTTTCCAACCAGTCCATTCGTAGGAGAATGCCGAGGTGTTCGCACGGAACGGAGTGACACCTCCGTAAGCAGGGCTAGTGTTATAGTCCACATCTGTTTCATACAATACCGTCACAGCGTCATAGTTGTAGAAGGTAACATGATACTGACGAGTGGAAGATTTATAAACCGCAGTATAGGTAGCCGCAGCGGTTACTGCTGGCAGGTTTGAGCCTTGATAGCCCTCCCAATAATCAAACTCATAAACAGTCGAAATGGTTGGTTCTTGCGTAGGCTCAACAGGACATACCGCAGGTTCTGTAGTGGTGGCATCCATCAGACCGGACCATATTACTTTTCCGTCACCGTCAGGCAGTGCCTTGTTCTTGAAGGTGATGGTGTATTGATATTTGGATGTCTCGAAATATGCGGTATAAGTCACATTGTTCGTTGCGCGCGGGAGCGTTGCATTCTTGTCATAGATATTACCTTCTGCATCACGCCATCCAATCCAGTCATGTTTCTCTGTTGCAGTATTTGCCCAAGTCGGGTTGGTACCAAAGAACTGAGGAGAGGTGTTGAAATTATAGCTATCACCGAATGTTCCGTTCGTTATCTTGTTTCCGTCTTTGTCATTCCACGTAACTGTCACTTTCTTCGGTTTCCAATAAGATGTAGTATTATCCCAATAGTAGTAAGTGCCGTAGTTGTCGAAGTTCTCGTTGTTGGCGACATAATAGGTGGTGTCGTCTATCACTTCGGGTGTCGGATCTACTTCCCACCATACGCAACTTGCATTAGTAGAAACCGCCTCAGCATTAACGAACATACGTGTTGATGCTAAATTGTGATATGCATGATCTCCATTTGCATTCTCTTCAACAGCCACGAAATCAGAGGGGTGGATATATTGCTTGGTATCAGCACCCTTGATCTCGGTAAAGCACCCATTATCTTTTACACTGAGCCAACGATACACACCATCGGCAGGATCTTCCATATAGGCATAGATATCGCCGGTTGATGCACCCGTAGTCGGAGTATATTCCCCATCTTCATTTTTGAGTTTGGCTGACGTTAATGCTTTTCCGACATATTGAACAGCATCTGAAGAGTAACCTATTACCTGACACAAAGTTGTATTTTTTGTGCCGGTAAACTGCGCTATTGCATCGGTGGAAGCAGGTGCTGCGGCGTTGAATTTTATCTTTCCGGAGTTTTCACGTGTAGAGAAGATATTACCGCCTCCGGCTGTCGTATAGATAGAACCATCAACAGTCAAGGTACCGGCTATCTCGATTTTAGCATCCGGCAATTTCGTAGCAGTACGAGGACATGCTTTCCATGAAGGAGAATAACCTACTTTATGATAATATCCTCCATAGGAACTCCAGTCGTCTTGATCATATACAAACACACGTTTTCCGGTCGCTACTACCAAATTTGCCTCTTTATTGACGATGGCTTCAGAACCTGGGAGGAAACATACATCGTTAGTTACATTGATATCTCCTTCGTTTGCCACAATCTTGAAGTTGGTAGCCATTGGCAATACATAGTCCGATGTAACTAAATTAATGTCATAATTTAAAAATAATACTTGAAGAGGTATTTTTAGTGAGAAACTCCCGATAGAAGCACCACTATTGAGGGTCCATACTAATTGATCTTTTTCTGCATCATACTCCTTGCGCACCCATGTATCTTCACCGGCTGTCGCGGGATTCATCAAAAACATAGATCCGCTGGTTCCTACCATGGTCACAGGGTCAGATTTTCCATCAACTGTGACACTGGATTTTTCCATATAGCATCCACTATATGCAATAGATTGAGCCCCAGGTCGGTACGTAATCGGACATTCTACATTTTGGAAATAATAATCCGTCAGCAAGAATACACCCTTTGATCCCAATCCATTTGTATTTCCTTGGATTGCAGACTCAATCGTTCCGCCTCGCCAATCACCCATCTGGAAGTCTTCATAAATGAATGAACCATTCTTTGCATTGATTGAGCCCTTTCCTGTCACATAGCCCCATGCAAACAAATATGCACCGCTCTCAAGATCTATATGTGAATCTTCGTTGAGTTGCAACCAACCATAAGGACCTCCTACGATACCGGTCCAGTTATTTTGGTTAATATACGTCGTACTACTTGCCTCAATTTTTCCTTTTACCGTCATATTGACTCCGCTTGCAAACGTAAGCTTCAAGTATGGCGAAGGAGTAGTCGGAGTGGGAGATGCATTCTTGTTTACCCATGCAGGTGTTGTGCCATTAATTGTTGTTTGTCCGGATTTATACGGTATCAACAGTGTCGTATTTGCCGGTATTTCATAGTCTCCCTTAGAAAGCGTGGCATTGGCTAACATAACTATAGTCCATGTGCTGCTTGGCGAAGCGTTAACCACCTGTAACGCTTCTTCCAACGATGCATATGAAGTGCTATTCTGCGTAATTTTGCAAACAGCTTCACCTGTCATATCTTTTGTTACACGATAGCGGTAGCCTTCGGTATATTCTGTTGTACCGGACTTGACGGCTACTTTGTTCATGCCCACGCCGAGTTTCTTATCAAGGTTTTCGTCCAAAACATAGTAACCGCCATTGAGCACAAAATAGCCCGGCTCACCATTCACGCTGACGTCGGCGTAGGTACTTGTTGCCGTGCCTTTGAATTTACCATCGTTGATGATAAGAGTAGGTGTTGCTGTAGCCTCTCCTTGCAGTACAGGGTCAGCCACACCGGCGGCATAGGCTGTTGTTCCTGATGCCGTAGCAGTGTATTTCCCGCCGTTGATGGTTGCTTTACCGGCATAGGCGTACGATCCTGTAGCATTAAGATATGTTGCCGATGCAGTCCAATCAGCCTTAGCAGCATGGACATATACAGCATATGCCGTATTACCTACTTTAGCGGAATCTACAAAGACATTACCAGCATTCAATATTAACTCTCCCTCTTTTATTTGAGCATAATTGTATTTTGGGATGATGGTTACCTTTCCTTCCGGCAGATCAGAGGTGGTTGCTGAAGTATTTGATGTAACAGAAGCATTCACATACGCACCGTAGACAGTATTAGGCGCCTTTATTTCAAATGTAGAATTAGTTACCGTTGTTTGCGGGTATTGACATAAAATACCATAACTCTTAGTAGTAGTCGCCGTAGCCTGTATAGATACATTGTCAACATCCGCAGGTCCAGCAGTCTGTATACCACACGCCGTCTCAGTATGAGAGGTAACGGTAATATCCGTATTCTTAATTACCAGTTCACATTGCGCGAATGAACCTCCATAATGTCCCCAAGTCGGTCCCGCCATACATACACCGTAAGCGCTTGATAAAGAATCCGTTCTCGCCATTATCTTACCCCCGTTTATCTTACATTTGGCTGCCACAGAACGATCTCCGCTTGGATATATATACTTATAAATATCATATGATCCAGACCCATCATCTTTATGTGTCCATTTATTGTCTAAGGAATCCTTTCGAAGATAGAGAGCCGTAAAAGGACGGCTTGTACAATTTATATAAACACCATACGCACCTGTCCCTCTTTTCGTTATAGCAGTTATGTCACAATTGTTTACTTCCGCCTCACAATAGTCAGTAAAGCCAGTGGGGGTTTGAATAATTGCATCCACAAACACTCCAGCCGCTTCGCTTGCATTATTATCGGTTTTATATCTACCATTAGCAGTAGCAATAATTGTAGCATTATTAACCACTAATTTTCCAGCCACGCCATATATACATCTTGCATATCGGCCCTCTGAAGTAGCAGTAAAGGTACCGCCATTGATAGTTGTATTTCCTCCGGATGATACAGCACGAGCATGACGATCTCCATTTAAGGTGTGCGTTGTCGCAGTGAAAGTTCCATCATGAATAATCAACTCCGGGTAGCCAGTTTTCTCTCCTCCAAGTGTCCGGTTGGCATAGATCGAAGTAGCAGAGTTGTACATTGATCTAGCGCGGGTTGCTGTACAAATGGCATATGCGCCCGAAGTCACGACATCCGCCGTATATGTACCACTGTTAATAGTAATTTTTGCAGCAGTGGCATACTCCCCAAAGTAATCCGGTTGCAGATTTTCAAACACCGTACTTTGAGCCGATCCACCATATACCGCATATGCCGTCCCTGCTGTTTTTGCATTTGCCGTAATATTACAATTAGTCAATTCAACATCTGCCTTATGACATGTTCCATAGGTTCCATTTACTTCCGCAAGTGCTTGGACACCATACACTGACGAGTTTCCTGTTGCTTCTATTGTAGCATTCTTTATAATATGAGTTATATGTTTGTTATCTTTAGAGCTAAAGTCTCCATATACGCTCACACCATATCCATATGTTGTTGTCGGCAATCCCTTTATCGTACCACCGGTAATATTCAACAGGCCCGTCTCCTGATTACTATGCGTTCCATCAACGGCGGTAGCAGCACCTGTGCCTGCACGGTGACGGTCGGCAAAAACACCATACGCATAAGTTGTTTTAGATACAGCTTCAACAAGACCGCCATCCATATTTAACTTGCCGTAATAACCACTCGATGCGGTAGCATTAGCTGATGCTCTAAGAAATACACCATACGCATATGAGGTTCCTGTTGCTTCTGCATGTATGGTTCCATTATGAATGTTTACTACCCCATAACTGCGTATTCCGTAAGCGTATGTTTTTCCATATGCATAAACGGCACCATTATTAATGGTGATTTCAGATTGCGCTGTAGCGGAAGATGCACCATATATACCATATGCATCGCGTGCATTTCGAGTACCTTTTACCACACCACCATTCATTGTAAAACTCTTACCGGAATTCACATAAACGGCTGTCGCATATAAGCGATCTGCAGTTGTTTGGGATGTATTGGTATTCTCAATCTCTATCGTTCCGCTTTCCAATATCACATTACCATTATTAATCTGAATGCAGTATAATGCATTTGCGTAAGATCCCGTTGCACTCAGTTTACCGCCAGTCTTGCTATCCATGATAGTAAGTGTCTTGTTGGCGCTATTCATGTAAAGCAACCTCGGATAAGAGGAACTGATTGTGCCGGAAAGTGTTTTTCCATTGAGGTCCAGCGTAATATTATTGGTTACACTCTGCGTTGCTGTCAGAGTCCCCAAATCGATGTTGCGCATGAGTTTGATGGTAGAGCCGGCGTTGCTATTAGCAAGTGTCAAACCATCCGCCCAAGTGGTAGTGTTATCGGATATTTTTGTTCCGCTTGCATTATAGACCTCAACATCATAATCCGCCTCGGGTTCGGCGTAGGCAGTGAGGGTGAGGGTTTTTGTGGCTCCGCCGCCGTTGGTGGCGGTGAGGGTAAGGGTGGCTGAGAAATCGCCCGTTGCACCACCTGCGTTGAAAGTGAAAGGTACGGTTATATTACCCGCACCGGTGGCTGCATTTGTTGAAGCAAAAGAGATAGTACCCTGTGTCCATGTGCCGCCTGTGGCACCGGTGATAGTAGCGGTAAAATCGCCTGCACCATCGGAGTAAGTAACAGGGAAGACTGCCGATCCTGCCACATCGACTGAAGGCGTCGAAGGATAGACCTTCTCCGCATTACCATCCGAGATGGCCACATTCGGGAAATCGGCTGTCACGTTACAAGAAGCAGACTCGTCGGCTTTGGTCGTCAGAGTGACAGTGAACGAATTTGCACGGTTATGGTCATTACCGCCGTAGGTGTTGTTACCCGTGAACTTATAGTTGACCTTCACCTGTGTGCCGTCCACTTCCCAACCCGTAACGGTCAATACACCGTTACCGCTGTTCTTGGTAACAACAGGGTCATTGAAGTCTGCTTTAGCGCAACTATGCGAAGCTGTGAAAGTGAGCGTACCGGTGTAGTCGCCGCAAGACGTCTGCGCATTAGTAGGCGTGAACGTCACATCACTCGGTGCTGTAAGGGTTATCTTCGCGAAGTTGGCAGTTATGGTGTAATTATTAGTTCTTACACGAGAATCATATACATAATAATTGCGTCCCGAACTCTCATCGGCATTACTAGTTTGACCAGCTGTACAGGTGATACTTTGCGCCGTGTTTGTTTTAGGGGTTGCTAACGTCATTGCTCCTTTACCATTTGTTGTTGACCAAGAACTCCAATAGTAACCAACATTAGGTATAGCCCATGCATAGAACACACAGTCACCACCGCTAGAAGAAGCGGCTATGCTTAACTTTGTACCATCATAAGAACTTGGTTTGGAATTGGATATAGCCAAAAGAATACTTCCCCCTGTTCCTGCTGATCCAGTCAATGTAGCATTATATGTTATCGCCCACATTTCTTGCGGGAGAGCAAGGAAGAGGACAGCGGCGATTATCGCCACGTATCGTCCAATACTGTTTAGTTTTTTGTAACTCACCAGACTAATGAATGAGTTGTTTGAAAATTTTGTTGTCATATCGTTTTGTATCTTAAATGTTTTCTTATTTGTCGTTATTCATGAATTCCACAAATTCCTCTAAACTGCGTTGCAGCACGCTGCCAAGTTTAATTTGTTCTTCATATTTCGATACCATGGTAGGACTCATGCTACGATTAAGTGCATAACGCACCACCTCAGGATTAGCATCTTTACACATCAATATACCTATGCTCGGATTCTCATTGCTTCGGCGCTCAGTTTGGTCCAATGCTTCCAAATAGAACTCCAATTGTCCTAAGTCACGCGGATCAAATTTCGTCGTTTTCAGTTCGATAGCCACCAAACATTGCAGCGCACGGTGGTAGAACAACAAATCGCAACGAAAAACCTGTCCACCGACTTCTAATGCATGCTCTTGATCCACGAATAGGAAGTCCTTTCCCATTTCGGTAATGAACTCACGCATATGCTCTACGATTCCTCTACGCAGGCGACTCTCTTTATACTGACGAGGTAGCCCCAAGAAATCCACGATGGTCTTATCTTTGAGCAACATTTCTGCTCGCGGATAGGTCTCTTTCAGCATCGCAGATTGTAATTTTCTGTCGCTTAGAACCTGCGAATATGCATCTGTTTTAATGGCGCGTTCGAGTTGCTTATTCTGCAATTTTTGGTATTCTGCGTATAGAATGTAAAATACATATTGCTCGGGCAATGAGCATTGGCGTAAAATAATCTGATGATTTGTCCACCCGGTGCGAAACAACACACTTGGAATTTGTGTCATTTCAAATGATACAATTTGTTCGTTCGATAATTGTGTCATTTCGGATGACACAAATTCTTCGGATGCTATTGGTGCTGCCGCGAGTGGAACAATTTGTTTTTGTAATCTCAAGTGAACTAACAAATTGATGAATTCAGCAGACGAGTAAGTATCGTAAAATTGAACCATCCTATAGATAGTCACCTTACTCCATCCCTTCAATGTCGGGTTCTGCGTATGGATATACTCCGCTAGTTGCTGTACAACCTTGGTGCCCCATTGCGCATTTTTAATGCGATCTGAAACAAAAGCGCCAACCTCCCATGCTGTCAGTAAAGACGCATGGTTCACCATCTGCACTGCTTGACTTCGGCGTGTCTCTATGATTTGCATCACAGACGCAAAATCATGAGATTGCTGCACTGATGTGTTCGTTGTTTGCATTTTTGTTGTCATATCGTTTTGTATCTTAAATATTTTTTCTATTATTTTATCTTAAATTTCTATTATTTATTGTTCATAATAATTCTTTCAATTGATTCTCATCAGGTAACAACTCTTTTAATCGTTCAGTTCTCAATTTATAAGTTGCTACTCCCATCGGTTTTTGGTAATCTTGGAGCACGTACTCAACATAAGCCTTATCCGCATCTTTGCATAATATGATTCCTATGGATGGGTTTTCATTAGGCAAACGCTCCTCATCATCCAATATCCGCAAATAGGCTGCCAATTGGCCTAAATACGCCGGCTTGAAGGCTCCTTTTTTAAGCTCTACAACAACTAAACTTTGCAACTCTCTATTAAAAAACAACAAATCCACCCAATGATCATGCCCTAATTTATCATAATGAACTTGGCTTCCCTTAAAAGTAAACGACCGCCCAAACTCCATTATAAAGTTTTTGATATTCAGAATTATATGTTTTTCGATGACTGCCTCATCTATGTCATCTTCATTTTCCCCCAATTGCTCCACATTTACAAAATCCAACATGTACTCATCTTTGAACATTTCAATTGCTCTTAGCGATTGCTTCTTACGGGGAAGTGTCTGCGCAAAATTATTAGGCATCAATGACTGATGGGTATATACATCCGCTTTTAACATCTCACGTAATGTGTATTTGTCCCAATGGTTTAGAGCCGTTTGGTGGACATAAAAGGCCCGTTGCTCTATCGAAGATGTCTTTGTTAATATTTCCGTATGGTGCGTAAAACCAATGGAAAGGAAATCAGCCCATGTCATCTCGGTACCTTCGAACGGTGTCACTTTTCCAAAGTTCATGTCTATCATGTCGGAAGACTTCGTTTCGGCAGCCGCGGCTGCCATATTTGCCTCTTCCATTTCGGCAGCCGCGGCCGCCGGTTTTTC
>FLNV01000170.1_pt1 | contig 41319 bp, 43 predicted proteins | sample 1140351 | NCBI WGS metagenome assembly FLNV01 (sample SAMEA3878207, study PRJEB12797) | bioreactor metagenome | biome: Moose rumen | place: Sweden | collected 2011-10
TAATATTTAAAGTAACAAAAAAGATTGTAGCTTACTAATAAAATTTAAATTAGTAAACTACAATTTTTTACATCATTTTTTCTAATTCTTTTATTTTATCTCTTATTTCTGCAGCTTTTTCAAATTCCATATCAGCTGCATATTTAAGCATCTCATCTGTAAGCTTAGTTATAACATCTTTAATATCTTCATCTTTATTAATCTTAAATTCTACTCCAATATCTTCTGCTTTTATTGTGCTTATAGAATCTCTTACATCTTTCTTAATAGTTTGTGGTGTAATATTATGCTCTATGTTATATTGCTCTTGTATTGCTCTTCTTCTATTTGTTTCTCTAATTGCCTTTTCCATAGACTGAGTTAATTCATCTCCATACATAATAACTGTACCATCTGTATTCCTTGCAGCACGTCCTATTGTTTGAATTAATGAACGCTCAGAACGTAAAAATCCTTCTTTATCTGCATCTAAAATTGCGACTAAAGAAACCTCTGGAATATCAAGTCCTTCTCTTAAAAGGTTTATTCCAACTAAAACATCAAATTCGCCTAATCTTAAATTTCGTATAATCTCCATTCTTTCTAATGCTTTTATATCTGAATGCATATAATTTACTTTTATATCAAGGCTTTGAAGATATGCAGTTAAATCTTCTGCCATTTTTTTAGTAAGTGTTGTAACTAAAACTCTTTCATTTTTTTCTACTCTAATTCTTATTTGCTCAATCAAATCATCTACTTGATTTGTAACAGGTTTAACTTCTATTTTTGGATCTAATAATCCAGTTGGTCTTATTATCTGCTCTACAACATTTTCTTTACTATGTTCATTTTCATAATCTGCAGGTGTTGCGCTTACAAACACAACTTGATTTATTCTTTCTTCAAATTCCTTGAATGTGAGTGGTCTGTTATCATAAGCAGAAGGAAGTCTAAATCCGTATTTAACGAGTGAATCTTTTCTCGCTCTATCTCCATTGTACATTGCTCTAATCTGCGGAATAGTTGCGTGTGATTCATCTATTAAAAGTAAGAAATCTTTTGGAAAATAGTCAAATAATGTAAATGGTGGACTTCCTGGCTCTCTTCCAGAAATATGTCTTGAATAGTTTTCTATTCCTTGACAAAATCCTGTTTCTCTCATCATTTCCAAATCAAAATTTGTTCTTTCTTCTATACGTTGTGCTTCAATAAGTTTGTTTTGAGATTTGAAATACTCAACTCTTTCATGCATTTCTTGTTCAATTGTACCTAATGCTCTTTCCATTTTATCTGCAGTTGCAACATAATGTGAATTAGGAAATATCATAACATGTTCTCTTGTTCCAATAGATTTTCCAGTAAGTGGATTTATTTCACTTATTTTTTCAATCATATCTCCCCAAAATTCAACTCTTATTGCAGATTCTCCCTTATCTGATGGATATATTTCTAAAATATCACCTTTAGCTCTAAAAGTTCCTCTTTTAAAATCTATTTCATTTCTTGAATATTGCATATTTACAAGTTTTTTTAGAACCTTGTCTCTATCTATTTCCATACCTGGTCTTAAAGAAACTATCATATGTTCATAATCAATAGGATCTCCTAACCCATATATACAACTTACAGATGCAACTATTATTACATCTCTTGTTTCAAAAAGTGAAGCAGTTGCAGAATGGCGCAATTTATCTATTTCATCATTTATGGAAGCATCTTTTTCTATATATGTATCTGATTGAGCTATATAGCTTTCTGGCTGATAATAATCATAATAGCTAACAAAGTATTCTACATTGTTTTCTGGAAAGAATTCTTTAAATTCTGAATATAGCTGTCCTGCTAAAGTTTTGTTATGTGCTAATACAAGTGTTGGTTTTTGCACTTTTTGAATTATATTTGCCATTGTAAAAGTTTTTCCCGAACCTGTAACGCCAAGTAAAGTCTGAAACTTTTTTCCAGACTTTATTCCTTCACTTAAATATTCAATTGCCTCTGGTTGGTCTCCAGTAGGTTTATATTTTGATACTAGCTTAAACATAAAAACTCCTTAATATTAATCAACTAAAGCTGTATCTTTTAATAATACAACATCTTCATTTGATTGTCTTATAGCTCTTAAATTTTTTGGATCATCATCTATAACTACAATTACACTTCCATCTCTTTCAACATTTCTCATATAATCTGCCTTTAAGGTAGCAGATTCAACAAAGTCATGTTCTTCTCTTGAAATAATTACTCTGTTTTCTTTTTTAAAAAAAGGAGCATATTTATCTAGCCAATATTGCTTTTCATCATACCCTTTATTCATTCTTGTTGCAGAAAATATGTATAAGTCTACATTTTCCTTTTTTGAGATGTCTTCTAATTTATTAATACTTGAAAATAAAGGTCTTTTTTTGTCATAATCACAAGCTTCTCCAAAATTAAAGTCTGCTATTACTCCATCCATATCTACAAACATTTTTACTTTTTTATCATTATATTGTTCCAAGAAATTTTCTAAATACACTTTTCCACATCTCCTTTGTGCTTTTATTTTATCATAAATCAAGCAAAAAGACAAGAATTTATCTTATTTTTCTTGTCTTTTTCTTATTATTAATTTCTTATTTCAAAATTCTTTAAAAATTCATCAATTGTGTTTTTCAAGTTATTATATTCTTTTTCACTTCCCCAAAAATATATATTATATATCTTTTGATTAACTCTTGAAATTACATTTTCACATATATAATTTTCTTCTCCATCAGTAGTATTAGATATTATCTTAAATGCCCTTTGATTATTAAGTTCAATTTGCTCTTTTGATTTTAGCTTTATATATTCTGCTTCATTTTGTTTTATTATTTTATTTACATATTCCTCTAATTGTATATCTATATTTTCAACTTTAATATATATTGTAGATGTGTAATTAGAATTTGTTGTAGAAGGAATTTCCAATCCTAATGCGCCTAAATATGTGCTTTTAGGTCCAACTTTTGTTGTATCTATTTTTTCAATTAAATTCCAATTATCATTATATTTAAACTTATAGTCTTCTGTAGCATATTCTTTCAAATTACTTACTGTTTCTATTTTCTCTATTTTGTTTGACAAATCTATCGGAATTGTTGCAGTCTTTATAATTTTTTTTCCATCTATCATTTTTAAATAAACTTCTATTTTTATTTGAGAGTTTTTGTCAATTTCACCAAGAATTAATCTATCTGTATAAATACTATGGTCATACTGTCTTTCTTCTTCAGTAAACATACATATTTCCTTATTATTATTATCTAAAACTTTATAATACTTTTCAAAACTATTTCCATCATAGTTTGTTTTGTTTGTTTTTATTTTTAAAATATTTGCATATGAACCTGTTAGAAATTCAGTAACTGAAATATTTACATTTTCCATTAACTTGTAATTATTAGCATTTTTAAATTCATATACCTTTGATTCATCTATATTCTTTAAAGCAATTCTCTCTTCAAAATTCCAATTATTGTCATATTCTTTTCCATATACTGCTTCTACCGAGTCCATAGACTCACTTTCCATATATTCTTTTATTTTATATATATTTGAATTTATTTTAACATTTTGTTTATTTTCTATTCTTATTTCACTTACATCAAATATTTGATAATATATATATGAAGTATCTGATAGTTTATCAATTGATGAATTTATTGGATTTACACTTACATCATTTATTTTATATGCTCCCTCTATTTCTATCCAATTATCAGGTTTATTGTCTTTAATTTGTATTTCATAGCCTACAATTAGTGAAGTTTCATCAATTACACCATCTAGTAATTTGATGCTTATGTTATCCTTCTTTACTTCATCATTAAATGATATTTTATTTTCTTCGTACTTACTATTTATTCCTATTTTTCTTAATAGTGGAGAAATAATTGTCTCATTTCCATTTACATGTGCATATGTACATCCTCCAAAAAATGTAACCATCATAAGTGATGCCGCAATAGGAATTAATTTATAAATCTTATTCAATTTAAATTCTTTGTTTTTTTCCTCCATTTTAACCTCCATTTCAAAATTAGAAAAGAGTTGATTTATTTTTTCAGGAATTTGTTTATCCTTTTGAATTGTATTTTTTAATAATCTATCAAATTTTTTATCTTCCATTTAAATCTCCTCCTTCTTTAATTCTTTTTTTAATATATTTCTAGCATTAGAAAGTCTAGACTTTACAGTTCCTTCTGGAATTTCAACGATTTTTGATATTTCTTTTATCGAAAAATCATCATAATAATACAAAATAATTATTAATTTTAGGTCATCATTTAAACACTCTATTGCTTTTTGTATTCCATACTGATCAATATCATATTCATCATATTTTGATGATTGTATTTCGCTTTCGTAATTTTCTTCAAAAGATATTATATTTTTTCTATTTTTTCTTAATAAATCATAACACTTATTAATTACAATTCTTGTTGCCCATGTTGAGAAATACTCTTTATTATTTAGCTGTTCATAACTTTTATAAATGCATATTAAAGCTTCTTGAAGAGCATCATAACAATCATCATCATTTTTTAATATAATTTTTGCTGTTTTATAAAATTTAATCTTATTTTTTTCTATAAGTTCTGTAAAGTTTTGTTCTTTCTTATTTTTAAATTGGATTGGTATAATGGCCATTTTTATAACTTCCTTTCCTCTTTTTCATATGTTAGACGTATGAAACTTAAATTAGGTTCATTTTTATTAAAAAAAAGATGCTATTAATTAAAATAGCACCTTTTACATTCTCTAAAATTTTCTTTTTCTTGCTGCCTCTGATTTTTTCTTTCTCTTTACACTAGGTTTTTCGTAGTGCTCTCTTTTACGAACTTCTTGAAGAACTCCATTTCTAGCACATTGTCTTTTAAACCTTTTTAAAGCGTCTTCTATATTTCCATTATTAACTTTTACTTCTGACATTAATATTCCCCCCTTCCAAGTCCATACATATAATGTATGTGGGTTTTTTCTCATTGAGGCATAGCCTCTCCCTATATACAAATAATATTATACTCCATATTGGTAGATCTTGTCAAGGCTTTAAAAAAAGTTTTTTGGAAATTGGGACGGTGGAAATTGGGACGGTTCTCTTTTCCACTAATGAAGAGAAACATAGAAGCCAAGGTATGCATTTGAATTAAGGGTATCTAAACATCTCAAAAATACGCTAGACGATGAATTCCACTATACAAGCATAAAAATACCAGATTTTACACAAACCTGGTATTTTTCTTTTATAATTTTTCAATTTCTTCTTTACTTAATTCTGTAATTTCAATAATTTCTTCTATTGGTTTATTTTTATCTTTCATCTTTTTTGCTATTTCAAGTTGATTTTGTTTTTTTCCTTCTTCTCTTGCTACATACATTTTAGCATCTACATCTCTTAAAAAGCCTGCTCTTGATTCTAATAATCTTTTAAAATCTGGGTCGCCACTTAAATGTTCTAATTCTTTTCTGGCCTGTTTCAAATATTTATTCTCTTCCATAAATTTCTCAACTCCCTTATTCTCAGGCTCTTTTATAAACCTTAGCCATTGAACTAATTCATCTTTTAGCATTTCATTGTCGTTTATTTTTGGAATCTCTAATATGTGCATCTCTATATCATTTGTCAAAATTGTATCTGTAAAATCTTTTTCTCTTGAAATACTAAGTCCTTAGTTAATTTTAATAATTCACCTGATATTTTTTCTCACCTCCTATTATACCATCTTGTATCGGCTTTTACAAGATAGAACTTAAAATTTGCAATAAATAATTATGATTTATTCTAATTATTGATGAACTTTTTTTGAAATCGAGAAAAATTCAAGTTTAAAATTTGTGAATAAAAAATTAATGAAAAAATTTATAAATCTTTTAAAAATATGATTTTAAATTTTTGCAATACTAAAATACTTATTGCATGTACTTATTTTATTACGAAATAATCGTAATGTCAAGAAAATTCGTTCGTCAAATTTCGACATATTAACAATAAATTATTTAGAAAAGTTTTAAAAATAAAAAATGGAAAAGAGAACCGTCCCATTTTCCAAAAAAAGAAACCGAAAAGTTCGGTCTCTTCTTATTTTATATTAAATTATTTTTTATTAACTAATTCTTTTAGTTGTTTACCAGCTTTAAATACTGGAGCTTTTGATGCAGGTATTTTGATTTCTTCCTTAGTTTGTGGATTTCTTCCTTTTCTAGCAGCTCTTTTTCTAACTTCGAAAGCTCCAAATCCTACTAATTGTACTTTTTCACCTTTCTTTAATGCTTCTTTAACTGCTGATACAAAAGCGTCAACTGATGCTTCAGCTGCTTTCTTTGTGTCTCCTGTTTTTGCAGCTATTGCTGCTACTAATTCAGCTTTGTTCATTTAAATTACCTCCTATAAGATTTATGTTTATGTAGTAAATATTAATGCCTTTTGCATCATACGTCCTACTAATTAAACTATTCGCCAATCTTCGATAAAATCCCTCTTTTTTTTAAAAATTTATTTAAAAAAATTTTTTTCAGAACTTCCGATTAAATTTAGAGCCACAATAGTAACGCCGTAAGTGCCTGTGGCTAAGAGCATTGCTGTCAACATAGCAATTTTTTCATTAAAAATAAACTTTAAAAAAATTTGTAAAAAAATTAAAACAAAACTCATAATAAAAGTTGCAAAAATTGGTTTAATGATTAAATTTATATAATCTAATTTTAATTTAATATACTTTTTCATTTTGTTTAATCCAATAGCAAATACAACTACATTACAAATAATATTCCCATATACAGCTCCTATTATACCAATATTTTTGTTAGATATTAAAACAATATTTGATAAAAGCTTACATATCATTGCAATAGAGAATGCCATTAATGGAATATTGCTTTTCCCCATACCTTGCAAAATTCCATTAATAGTTTGTGCAGTCATAGCAAAAAAGATTGAAATAGCATTTATTCTTAATAACATTGTTCCACTATTTGCATTAGGAAATAATAAATTTAATATCGGTTCAGCCATAATAATCATGCCTATAGTTGAAGGTAGAGCAATTATAACTGTTATTCTCATAAAAAAATTTATTTTTTTAAGTAATTCTTCTTCATCTTTTTTAGCTACTGCTTTTGCTATAGTTGGTACCATTCCTGTAATAAATGGAACATTTAAAGAAAGTGGTAATAAACATAAAGTATCTATTTTTCCACTTAATATTCCATATTGGACTTTTGCCTGTTTTTCTGTCATATACTTTTTTAATATTCTTACTATCGTAAATAAATCAATATTTTTATTAAATGAAGATATTAACGAACTTAAAGATATTGGTATAGATTCTTTTAATATTTTGTTTAAAGTTTTTCTAATTTTTGCAGGTATGTAATTTGTACTTTGATATATTTCTGTTGCAATTTCTTTTCTTTTACTTATATAATATAAGTATATATATGTAAAGCTAAAAAATGTTGCTAAAGTAGTTGCTAAATTTGCAACTACTGCCATTAACATTGTATTATTTCTTGTTAATTTAGCCACTAATTCTACTAATATTATTGTAAAAACTGTTTTAAATATTTGCTCTATTGTTTGCGATTTTGCGGTTACTGATAGTCTTTGCCTTCCATTAAAATATCCCCTTATAACTGATGTAATTGATACAAAAAATATTGAAGGAGAAAGTGCAACAAGCGAATATTCAGCTTCGGGAATTTCTAATAAATTATTTGCAATTACTCTAGCAAATAAAAACAATAATAAGGTTCCAATAATTCCAAATAATGAAAAAGTAAAGAAAGCAATTTTAAATATTTTGTAAGCTCCTTTGTTGTCTCCTATTGCTACTCTTTCTGAAACTAATTTTGAAATTGCATTTGGTACTCCTGTAGATGAAAATGTCAAAAGTAAAGCATATATTTGAAATCCTGCACTATATATGGCATTTCCAGAATCTCCGAATCCTTGCTTATTTGTTAAATATAATTTATATGCCAACCCTATTATTTTTATTAAAATCTGCGAAAACAATAATGCTATTATTCCAGTAGCTAAAGTTTCTTTTTTTCTCTTCAAAATTTCCTCCTTTTTCAATTGGTGTCGGTTCTTTTTTGTTGGTGTCGGTTCTTTTTTGTTGGTGTCGGTTCTTTTTTGTAAAATTACTATTAAATTCCTAAAAACACTTGACAAAATCCCATTTTTGTTATAAAATTATTCAGTATTATGTATGAATAGAACAAATCGAAACACATAATACTAAATAATTTTATGTACGAAGTATATGAATTAAATTTTAGCTTCTCCCCGGTAGTTAAAAATTTAATTTTCATATATACAGCTTTAAATAATGTAAAAATCTTAGCAATTACATTTTTTAGGCTAAAAATTAAATTTATAGGAGGGTATATTTTACCATGAACAATGTTACATATAGTGCAAAAAAAAGTGAAATAGAAAGAAAATGGTATATAATTGATGCAGCAAATAAACCACTTGGTAGAGTTGCTACAGAAGCTGCAAGATTACTTGCTGGAAAGCACAAACCAATTTATACAAAAAACGTAGATACAGGAGATCATGTAATTATTATTAATTGCAAAGATGTTAAATTAACAGGAAACAAATTAAATCAAAAAATTTATAGACATCATTCTGGTTATATTGGAGGAATGAAAGAAGTTGTAGCTAAAGATATGATGGAAACAAATCCTACAAAAGCTATGATGTTAGCAGTTAAAGGAATGTTACCACACACTACTTTAGGTGCTCAAATGTTAAAGAAATTAAGAGTTTATGCTGATGATAAGCATGAAAACCAAGCTCAAAAACCAGAAATTTGGAATTATTAATAAGGAGGAAATATAAATGGCTGAAAAAATATATTATTATGGTACAGGTAGAAGAAAAAACGCTATAGCCAGAGTTAGATTAACAGAAGGTTCTGGAAAAATCACTATCAATGGAAAAGATATTGAAGAATTTTTCGGAATGGAAACTTTAAAAGTTATAGCAAGACAACCTTTAACAGTTACAAATACAACATCTAAATATGATGTTATAGCTAAAGTTACAGGTGGAGGATTTACAGGTCAAGCTGGAGCTATCCGTCATGGTATAGCTAGAGCTTTAAATGAAGCAAATATTGAATTTAGACCTGCTTTAAAACAAAACGGATTCTTAACAAGAGATCCAAGAATGAAAGAAAGAAAGAAATATGGTCTTAAAAAAGCTAGAAAAGCTCCACAATTCAGTAAGAGATAATTCACAAAAACTCGAAAGTTTCAAACTTTCGAGTTTTTTTCATTAAATATTTCTTTAAATATATTTTACATATTTCATTTAATTATTTTTTCCTTCTCAAAATCCATCCATATTCACATTTAATAGGTAATTTCATTTTTACTTGTTGTCCTTGCTTTCCGGGATTTACAGTATCTATTTCTTCATCTGTTTCTACATCCCATAATTTTTCTATAACAAATTCTTTTGGTTCTATTTGCCCAGGGATAATAATTTCTAAACTGTCCCCTACACTTAATTTATTTCTTATTTCTATAACTGATTTTTCTTCATTATATTCTAAAACTTTTCCACCAAATTCATAATTTGTATTATATTGCTTTCCTTCATATTCTTGTATATCTTTATTATGTCTGTCATTGAAATAAAATGTTGTAAGTCCTCTTGTCTTTACTTTTTCTATTTCATTAATGTATTTATCTATATTATTTTTAAATGTTTCAGGATTAGCATAATAATCGTCAATAGCATTTCTGTAGATATTAATTATACTTGCTAAATAATATTCTGTTTTAAGTCTTCCCTCTATTTTCACACTATCTATTCCCATATCTATTATTTCAGGGATTTCTCTTATTAAGCATAAATCTTTTGATGAGAAAATACTTGTACTATTTTCGTCCATTTCAATTGGCATTAAAGGTCCAGGGTTATTTTTTTCTTCTGCATAAAGATTATATGACCATCTACAGCTTTGAGCACAATCCCCTAAATTTGCACTTCTTCCATTTGCTAAAAAGTCACTTAAAAAACATCTTCCTGAGTATGAAAAACAAATTGCACCATGTATAAAGATTTCTACTTCCATTCCTTCTGGCTTATTTTCCATTATGTATCTTATTTGCTCTTTATTAAGTTCCCTTGCCATTATCATTCTTTTTGCACCATTATTATACCAGAACTTACATGCCTCCAAACTTACTAAATTTGCTTGTGTACTTACATTTATTGCAACATCTGGTGCATATTTTTTTATAACCTCTATTACACCTGGATCTGCCGCTATAATTCCATCAGGTTTAACCTCATTTAATTTTTTGCACATTTCTATTATTTCTGGATATTTTTCATCCCATGCAAAAATGTTTAGTGTAACGTAAATTTTCTTTCCAATACTATGTGCATACTCTATTGTTTTTATTAAATCATCATCCTGCATATCAGCTCTTGTTCTAAGTGATAGTGATGAAGTCCCACAATACACTGCATCTGCTCCATATCTAAATGCTGTTTTTGCTTTTTCTAATGAACCTGCTGGTGCTAATAATTCTATTTTTTTCATTTTTATTTCTCCTTTTTCATTTTTATATACACTATTATATCACAGAAAGCCTCACATTACTAGACTTTTTTCGAATTTTGTGGTATAATAAAGTGAAGGGTAATTTTGCCAAATTTTTAAGAAAGGATATACATTATGACAAAAAAAACACTAAATTTTTTGCACAAAGCTTATAACGAGGTGTGCGAAAGTTCTGAAACCTTTAACATAATCGATATACTTACAAAGCTTCTTGCTAAGCTTTCAGAGTATAAAGTGCCTGCTAAAGATTCAGATGATTTTGATGCTCTGTATCGGAATATCGAAAGTTCAATCCGAATTCGTCAGAAAACTTTTCAGTTTACCAACCTGGTATCTGATATAGTTTTCGTAATGATGTACATAGCTATCTGGGCTAATCAACATCATAGACTTAATATTGATATCAATATTATGGCCCGACGGAAAGCATTGGAAAGTGAACTTACAAAGTTCCTTGAAAAAGGAGAAGTTCACGACAGGTTCGGAATCAGAGGAATTGTTTTAAATAATGATTCTGAAGATGATTCCATTGAAACTCAAAAGCTCCAGGAATTTTGCCAATATGTTGTAAATGTATTGACAAAAAACAATCGTAAAGATTATCGTGAGTTTTCAGATTGGGTTACTAAAAGTAGCTTTGACGATTTTACTAAACAAAGGATTTCTTATATTTTAAGTATTCCTTTTAAGGTAGATCGAAAAAAAGACTACATTACCGATCCTAAACAAAATGGCTATCAATCATTGCACTTTGTGTTGATGATTGAGATGTATTCATCTATTCTACCTGGAGCCGAATTTGAACTTCAGTTTAGAACTAATCGAATGCATCAAGAAGCTGTCAATGGTAGCTCTAAACACTCCGTATACAAAGAACGGCTAGATGATTCAATCAAGAAAGTCTTCACTATAGATGACTTTTCAAAAGTCAATATAGTTGGTTTTACCAGCTATAATTCTAGTGATGACGATATCGATGGTATTCACCACGCAAAATCTCTCTTTAACCGGAGAATTTCGAGCACTCTTGTAAGCGATGTACAGTAACTAAAAACCTTTCAAAGCCCCCTAGATAATTATAGGGGGCTTTTCTTTTTATATTATTTTAGCTTAAATTTCTAATTATTTAAATTTTGTAATTGCTAATCCGTCTCCAACTTCCAAAATCTCCGTTTCAAGATTTTCATTTTCAGTAACTTCTTTTATGTACTCTCTTAAATTTCTAACTGCTGTACGTTGTTTATGTTTGTTATAGTCACTCATAACATATCCTTTATACAATATGTTGTCTGCAAATATTATTCCATTTTTGTTTAACATTCTTAATGCTTCTTTTAAGAAAAATGGATATTTTCCTTTTGCTGCATCAATAAATACCATATCATATTTTTCATTTAATGTAGGAAGAATTTCTACTGCATCACCTTCATAAATTTGAATTTTTTCTTCTAATCCCATCTCTTTTATATTTATTTTAGCTTCTTTTATTCTTTCTTCGTCTCGCTCTATTGTATCAATTCTTCCACCTTCTGCTAGATACTTAGTAAAACATATCGCAGAATATCCTACTGCTGTACCTATTTCTAAAATCAATTTTGGTTTATTTGTTTTTAATATGTTCCCTATTACTTCCAATGTATCATCCATAATTATTGGAATATGTTCTTCTAATGCTTTTTGCTTTATTAGATTTATTTTATCTTCCATCGTCTTCATTTATTTTTGATTCCTTTTCTCTCCAATATTGTATAAATCCTTTTATTTTTTCTTCTCCACTCTCTATGTATATTCCATTTTTGTTAGTATAACCATCAGAATTAAAAGAAGAAAATTCTTCTAATATTTTTTGAATTATTTGTATATCTTCTAATCCTTGTTCTAATAACTCTTTTGTTCTCATATTAGGGCCTTTTACAGGTTCTCTTTTTTCTTTGTCTTTTTTATACTTTTCTATTTCTATGTCTTTAATTCTCCTATACCTTGCGCCTTGATAATCTTTAACGCTTTTTGAATATCCTTTTCCAAAATTTCCTGTTCCTATTTTCAATCTTATTGTCCCCTTCTTGCCATTCTCTCTCTTTCTTTGTTGTCTAATATTTTCTTTCTAAGTCTAATTGATTTTGGAGTAACTTCAACTAATTCATCATCTTGAATAAATTCAATTGCTTTTTCTAAAGACATTTGCATTGGTGGAACTAAACGTAAAGCATCGTCAGAACCTGAAGCTCTAGTATTTGTTAAATGTTTTTCTTTACATACGTTAACAGCTAAATCTTCTCCTCTAGAATTTAATCCAACAATCATTCCTTCATATACATCTACACCTGGTCCTATGAATAAATCACCTTTTTCTTGTGCATTATATAGACCATAAGTAATTGATTTTCCTGCTTCAAATGCAACAATTGTTCCTCTAACTCTAGATATTACCTCACCTTTAAATGGTTCATATCCTTTAAACATAGTTGCCATTGTTCCTTCACCTTTTGTATCTGTTAAAAATTCTGTTCTATATCCAATTAATCCTCTTGCTGGAATATCAAATTCAATTTTTGTGTGTCCTGGTTCAGCAGGTTCCATGTTTACCATTTCACCTTTTCTTCTACCAAGTTTTTCTATAACTGTTCCTTTTGAATCATCTGGAACATTTACAACTAATGTTTCGATTGGTTCACATTTAACTCCATCTATTTCTTTTATAATAACTTTTGGACGAGAAACTAGTAATTCAAATCCTTCTCTTCTCATTGTTTCGATTAATACTGCTAAATGAAGTTCTCCTCTACCTGAAACTTCAAAAGAATCTGGTGTTTCTCCTTCTTTTACTCTTAATGAAACATTTCTTTCTAGTTCTTTAAACAATCTGTCTCTAATATGACGTGATGTAACAAATTCTCCTTCTTTTCCTGCAAATGGTCCATTATTAACACTAAATGTCATAGAAACTGTTGGTTCATCTATATTTACAAATGGAATTTTTTCAATATGTTCTGGATCACAAATTGTATCTCCAATTGAAATATCTGCTAATCCTGCAAGCTCTATAATATCTCCTGCTTTTGCAGATTCAACTTCTACTTTTTTTAGTCCAACATGAGTATATACTTTTGCTATTTTTCCATTTATTTGTTTATCTTCCTTACAAATAGCTACTTGCATTCCAGTTTTTATTTCTCCACGTTCAACTCTTCCTACTGCAATTCTTCCAACATAATCATCATAATCTATGTTAGATACAAGCATTTGAGCTGGTCCTTCTTCATCACAATTTGGTGCATCTATTGTTTTTATAATAGTTTCAAAAAGTGGTGTCATATCACTATCTTCATCAGACATATTTAATTTTGAAATTCCTTGTTTTGCAGATGCATAAACAACAGGAAAATCTAATTGTTCATCTGTTGCATCAAGCTCTATAAATAATTCTATTACTTCATCTACAACTTTTTCAGGTCTAGCTCCAGGTCTATCTATTTTATTAATAACAACGATTGGTTTTAAATCTAATGCTAATGCCTTTTTTAAAACCTCTCTTGTTTGAGGCATAGCACCTTCAAAACTATCTACTAATAGTAAAACACCATCAACAGTTTTTAGAACTCTTTCAACTTCTCCACCAAAATCTGCGTGTCCAGGTGTGTCTACAATATTTATTTTAATATCATTATACATAACAGATGTATTTTTAGAAAGAATTGTAATTCCTCTTTCTTTCTCTAAATCATTTGAGTCCATTACTCTTTCTTCTACTTGCTCATTATCTCTAAAAACATGACTTTGTTTTAACAAACTATCAACAAGTGTTGTTTTTCCATGGTCTACGTGTGCAATTATTGCTATATTTCTTATTTTTTGGTTATTCATTTTATTCTTCCTTTCTTTTGGGGACGGGGTAAAAATTCACTTTAAGTCCTTTTTGGGGACGAAGTTAATAAGTAACCTCGTACGTTGGTATTATTTATTTCTTTTAAAAATTTTCACCTAAATATTATATCACACAAATAATTGTTTTGTCAACGTTTTGCAATTTTCATATCATTTTCAAAAAATTTAAAAAAATGTATAATTTTTTCCTAATTTGTCATAATAACATTAGAAATACAATTTAAGGAGGATTAAACATGAAAGCAACAGGTGTTGTGAGAAGAATAGATGATTTAGGAAGAGTTGTTATTCCAAAAGAAATAAGAAGAACACTTAGAATAAAAGAAGGCGATCCATTAGAAATTTTTACTGAAAAAGATGGTGGTATTATACTTCGTAAATATTCTCCAATTGGTGAACTAAATGAATTTGCTGCGGGATATGCAGAAACATTATCTAAAACTACAGGTCATATTGCTTTTATTACTGATAAAGATACTGTTATCGCTGTTTCTGGAGGTTCAAAAAAAGAATATTTAGAACAAAACGTTAGTGATGAACTTGAACAATTAATGGAAGATAAAGAAATATATACAAGTAAAGATAATAGTGATATAGCTATGCCTATTACACAAAATGATAAAAATAATAAAGAAAAAAAATATAACTCTCAAGTTGTTTATCCAATTATTTCTAATGGTGATACTATTGGAACAGTTATTTTACTTTCTAAACAATCTAATATAAAAATGAATGAAGTTGAAAAAAAAGTTGCTCAATCTGCTGCAACTTTCCTAGGTAGTCAAATGGAAATATAATAAGAATTTGTCAATAAAAGGGTTACCTCAAACGTACAGTTATGAGAAAACCCCTTTTATTTGACTATTTATTTTATTTTAGCTTCTAATTCGAAAATATTAATTTTTCTGTTAATGGTTTTAGAAAAATCATCTTTTTCATTCTCTAAATATTCTATATTAAATTCTTTAGCATTAACCTGATTAATATTTAATTCATCGCAATCTATTAATACTTTGTCTGATTCTTGCATTCCAAGTGGTAAAGTCATATTTCTGTTATTATACATGACTATATTTGTAAATGCTACAAAGTTTGCTTTGGTTGGTAATTTTATTCTGTAAATATTTATAGTATCATTATCTGTTAAAGATTTTCTATAATTATTTAAATTTCTTTCTTCATTTAATGAAGCAGTATGTAAACCTTTAAAATCTATTTTATTATTTGAAATGCTATATACATATATATCTTCATCTAAAGAATTCTTCTTTAATGCTTTTTTAATTTCTTTGTCAAAATCTGTAAATACCTTTTTTAGTTCAAGTACTTTCATTCCTTTTTTTATTCCTAAAATTTGAGATTGATTTCTTGGATTTTCTCTGTGTGTTTTATTTCCTATTTTTCTTTCTTTGTCAAATTTCGAACTATCACTTCCGAAAATATCAAAGGTTTCATCAATCTCTTGATCAAATTCTTCTGTTTTTTGTTCTTTAAGCTCTTTTAAAACTTCTGAATATTCTGATAACTCGATGTTTTCCTTATTGTGAATTCTTTTTATAAATCCAAATAAATCTGTAGATGCTATATAACATGCTTCTAACTCTGAATCTGTAAATTTTAATCTCTGATTTTTGTCTACTTTTTCACCAAATGTTTCAAAATCATTGTCATAATCAAAAACCTTTTCTATTTTTGAAATATTTACTTCTTCTTGTTCTCCCTCTTCTAATGAAGCAACTTGATCTTTATTTGAATATTTCCAAAATTCAAATATACTCTTTTTATGTTTATTTATTTCATTTATGTATGATGTTGCATTTTCAATTTTCTTTTTTAGGTTTTTATTTTTTAGCTTTAATGCATTTATATCCTGAACGGTATTTTTTTTGCTATTTTCAATTAATTCAAGTTCTTTAAAACTCATAATTAATTCATCTAATGTATGATTTTTTTCATCAATTGTTTGGTTTTTGCTTATATTTTTTTCTTTGAATTCATATTCATTTTCTGTTGCAACTTTTTCAATGTCTTTTTTTACCTTTTTGCTCTTTTTTCCACTAGTAAAGAAATACTTTACTTTTCCAAAAAATGATTTTTTACATTCTAAAAAAGTTGATATCATTTTTTCTTTTTCTAGATATTCTTTTTCAAGTTGTATTGATTCACTTTTCAAACTTTTTAATTTATTAGATAAACTAACTATCTCTTCTTCTGTTGATAACTTTAAGTCTATAGATTTTTTATATTGACTCGAAACAAAATCTGGCAACTTTTCGTATTTAATAATTTCATTGTCAAAATATAATTCAATTTCACCTTTTTCATTTATAGCTGTTTTAAAATTGTAATAATGTGGTAATCCAATTTGTAATATAAACAATGCTTTTAAAAGTTTAAAAAACTTACTTGCTTCTTTTTGTGAATTAAATACCATTTTATATAGTGTTCTTATTTTTCCATATATTTTTGTCTCTCCAATTATTTGTAAAGAATTATTACCTTTTTTATCAAAAACCTCATAAATTGAAGGATAATCTTTTGTAAATAACCACAAATAATTCTCTAAATCTTTTAATTCTGATTTTTTTAATATATCTCCAGAATAGTCTAAATAACTTATTGGCACAAATACTTTATCGTTCCTTTTGTTCTCTATTTTCTTTTTTAATAAATAGAAAAATGTAGAATAGTCTGAATCTTCTGTTGGAACTAACATAAAATATCTATCTGCTTCTTCTGAATAGTATATTTGCCACAAATAATTTCCATTATATTTTACTTTAAATGGAATTTCTTTTGCTAGTTTTTCTTGTTCTTCTTCTATTTTTTCTACTTCAGAAATCTCTATTTTTTTTAGCATTTTTAAAAAAGTCGCATATTTTTCTGCATTTTCTTCTTGTTTTGAATCTAAATACATATATAATGGACTTGCTTTATCATATCTCTCACTTAAACTATCTAACCTATGTGTAGGTGTGAGTAAAATGTCTATATCACTTATCTTTATATATTTATATTGTTTATATTGTTTTTCGTCATAACCCTTAAATAGCTTGAAATTTAAATTATCAGTTGCAATAAGAGTTTTTGGTACCTTCTCAAAATTTAATCTTAAGTATTCTATCTTTTCTTTCATAGCTGACTCCAATGATACTTTTTTCTTTGTTTGCAACTCTTTCCCTTCCTTTCTGTACACATAGTAATACTTATATTTTTTAACTATTTATATACATTTTATGTAGATAATATATCACATTTTTTTTTATATGTCTATATTTTTTTCTTAAAATTTACTTTTCTAGTATAGAAAAACATTTCAGTAAAATTTACTGAAATGTTTTTGGTTATTTTGAAACTTTATATGAACCATATCTTTCTCTTCCAAGTGCAGTATAATACGCTATTTTTAAATTTTTATAATTTTCGTCTGTTAAACTACGCATATATTTATACATATCTATTGTTGCTAAACTATTTAAATCTCCCGTTCCAGCTAATGATGAATAACTTTGTAAATATGGTGTGTCTTTGTCAACACTCATCGGATTAAAATAAGCACCATCTAGATTTTGTCTTCTTTCAAAATTTATTTTTAAAACTCCAGGTTCAAATCCTAAACTACCTTTATTTTTTATTGTTTCATTATTTAAAGAAGAATCATTTACCTTAGTATATGTATTATCTGCTTTTAAAATATATATATCATTTTCATCTACATATTCTTTATTAAAATTATTAGGAACAACAGCATAATTGTTATATGTTTTATCTCCAACCTTCATTCCTTGTAAAAATGTTGCAACACATATATTGTTTTCTAACAATTCCCAATCAGTTTCAGAAATCTTTGGCATTAAAAACTCAGTGTTTGTTGCTTTTGAAAAATTTCCAAATCCATTTATTGCTGTTGGTAAATTAGATGATATTATAGCTCTTATTACATCGGCTCTGTGTGCATTAAAATTTGAATCTGAATCTTGAATATCTCCTTCAAAAATATTTCCTACATCTGCAAAATCATATTTTTCATAGCTTTTATTAGTTTTATTTATATCTGATATTGTTAATCCTGCTAAATTCGTTTTTACCCAATTGGTAAAATCCCATGCGTCTTTGTAATAGTTATATGCATAATTATTATTAAAAATTTCATCATAGTATTCTTTAAATCCTGTTTTTCTTTTTCCTTGATTTTGGATTTGTACATGTGCAATTTTTTGATCATCTATATAAAATATCTTTTCATTCTCAGCAGTTGAATCATAATTTCCATTATTATGAGTACCGTCATAATAATATTTAGTTCCATCTTTTATTGTATAATAAAAGAAGCCATTTCCTAAATATTCTCTAAGTCTTTCTGTCTTATTTTTTTCAAATATAACTCCGTCGTATATATAAGTCGCATTATCTCCGTCTCCATGTTTTTCAATTCCATTTAATAAATATCCTTCTCGACTTTCATGATTTACTCCATCAAATATGTCCACTATGATATAATTGTCCATAGTATATGTTATCAGAATGTCTTTTCCATCTTTTCTATAATTACATGTATATGAAACGTAAGGTTTAAGTCCATTAATAACACTTTCATGTGTATATTGATTATCTACATCTTCAGGATTTACATTTGTTAATTCATTTTTAAATGAAGAATATATATAATACCCGTCATACATTGTAAATACTACAGCTGGTATATATTCTCTCATAACTTCTGAATTATTTCCTTCATAGTTAAAAGATGTTGTTAAAGAATTATAAAAAATATTAACTGCTGCTTCTATATTACTTACTCTTGAATCTGGTGTATATAGTGATGAATTTATTGTATTTAATTGTAATGCTTTTATACAGTCATAAGTTGAATTAAAAAGTTTAGCATCATAAGATTCTTCTATTTTTATTATATTTATTTGTGTGCCTAAAAACTCTGAAAATACAAGAATTATCGGCATTATGATTATAATAAAGATTACAGCTAAATATTGAATCTTCATATCTTTTGTCCTTTCTTACAGATTTTTTTAAATTATATGACAATCATATAATTTAAAAAAGCCTGCAGTTTGAAAACTTACAAGCTATTTTTATTATTGTCCGTTTGTAGTTACAATTCCTGATGCTGAAGCTGTAACAGCGCTTGAATTATTTCCTGTAACTCTATACATAAAATTTCTTAATTGTTGTCCTATTGTAACATTTGTATTTTCTACTGTAACAGAAACAATATCTCCTTCTTTTAACACTAGATCTCCATTTCTTATTGAATCTAAAACTTGAGTAGTATATATTACATAATATATATTATCTCCTATTTTTTGGTAAGCACTAGTTTCCTTTTTAGCAGGATTTTCATCTAATACTTGTACTTTTATATCGACATTATATGAATTTCCTGTTGAAGCTAAAGTTTGTGTAAAATTATCGTATTTTTCTTGTGTTAATTTTCCTGTTGTCCTAATAGTGTCTGTAAATTCAGTAGTAGCTGTTTGTACTGTTAATGTTGAAACATCATCCTTTTTGTCAGCCATTGTCATTAGTGGAAAAACAAACATTAAGATTGCAGCTAAAAATATTGCTACAACAACCATTGCTGAGTCTCCCATCTTAATTCCTCCTTTTATATTTTTTATTGTTTCATTCTTCTACAAATGTTATAATCTTGTAAGTGTTCTTATTTGCTTCCGAAACACCTTCTATAGCTTTGTTTTGATAAATTCCTATATACTCTTTAAATTTTTTGTCATTTACTTTTGAATAATTGTATATTTCAGTTAAAATTTTTTCGTCTTTAACTAATTGATTTCCTACACCTGCTTGAGACAATTTTATGATATTTTTCCCTTGAATTATTTGAGTATTACTTAAATTCTCAACATTACTAACTCTTAATTCTTGTGGAATTTCAGTTAATAAATTATTAGTAGCAAGATAAATTGTATAATCTTCTTTCCACATTCTTCTGATAGATGAAATAATTGATTCTATTCCAACTATTCTTACATCTTTATCATCATTTTTTATATAATTTATATAACTACCTTCTGAATCTTGTGTAATTTCAACTCTATCTCTTTCCATTATAATGTCTTGTGCTTGTGTTCTTAAGTTAGATAGGGAAGATATACTTACAGTAAGTGCAATTATTAGTAATAAAACTGAACCTGCCATAATTAAGGCTTCTGTTGCATTCTCCATAATTATATCATCCCTTTCTTATGTATTTTTATTTTGGTCCTTGTATAGTAATTATTGTAAGTAAGCCATTTGAATCATAGCTTCCTTGTACACTGTAATATTTACCTGTTACAACACTAGTAACTCCTTCGACTCCATTATACTTAACTGAAATCTTTCTTATAGTGTCATCTGTTGAATCTGCTTTTTGGTTAATTGATCTTATACGTTGCATTAATTCATTTACTTGAGAGCCACTTATGCTTTCCCCAATATATGGTGAAATTTTAGAGTTAAATGCCTCTATTTGTTGTTTATTAAGATTTGCATTTTTTTCAACAGTATTAGACATTGTTCTAAATATCATTACTCCTAATGATATAACAAGTATTGCTATTAATATAGAACCTGCTATTATTAAAGCTTTTGAAGCATTTTCCATAAAACTTCTCCTTTAAAAATAATAAACTACTTCCAGTCTATTCCAACAATTAATCCATTTTTATATCCAGCTGTTATTTCATATGTTTGCGAATTAGATGGATTATCCATTTCAATATTAGGATCAGCTGTCAATGTATTTTTATTTGGTGTACCTGTTTTAGTTATTGTAATCCATCTGTTTGTTCCTAATTTTGTTTCAGACGCATTATGTGCAATTACAGCTGAATATAAAGCTCTAACCTCAGCTGCTGTTTTATTTTTTCCTAAATAGTTTTCCCATTGAGAGTTAAAAACCTCAATTTCAGTTTTGCTTAAATTTGCACTTCCTGCTGAATTTTTGGCTTGTTGATATGCCATAAGTCCTAATGATATAATTAAAATTGCTAATAATATAGCTCCTGCTATTAATAGAGCTTTTGATGCGTTTTCCATAAAAATTTCCTCCTTTGAATTTATATATATTTATTTTTTTGTAACACTAAATCTACTGTGATTATAGTTACATAAAGTTAATAACTAAATTTATTTTATTTGTTCAAATAACATGTATTTAACTTGTCCTTTTGAGTTATATTCTATTTTGTCACATTTAAATTTTATTTGACCATAGTATTTAACAAACTCACTCATTCCCCCATTATACAATGTTTCCATTGTATAGATTTCTTCTTCTGCAAATTCTGTTATTTTTATTTCTATATAAACTGAATTAAAATCATCTTGTATATATTTATTGTTTTCATCTTTTTTTATCATTGCTTTTTCGTTGTCATCTACTGCTTGATTTATTACTGTAGCAATGTTTGTTCCTATTATTTCTTTATCTAAATATTGTTCATATCGCATATTAAATTTTTGTAATTCATTATATTTTTGCTTATTTGTATAAAATAAAGATAAAAGTCCTACACAAATAATTAGAATTACACTTATAATTATGATTAAAGTTCTGTTCATATAATCCTCTAAAAACTTATTGTATCACTAATATAATATAACATTTAGCAAAAAAAGTCAATATTTACGATATTTTTTCTATAGTTACATTTTCTACTAAATTTTTGTTTTCTCCATATTCAACTTTACATGAATATTTAGCATCTATATTGTCTCGATTTGATAACATTTTTTTTATTTCGTTATTGCTAATATCTTTATCATTTTCTTCATTATCTTTTTTTTCATTGCCTACTATAATAGCTTTATCAAGTTTAACTTTAATAACAATAGGGAATCTAGCATGTTCGTTATTATCCTTTGCAAGATTTATAATCGAAACTACATCTTGTACAGTTAAAGGATTAACCCAATTCCCTTCTGAATCTGTTTGAGTTCCTCTGCCATTATATATTAAAAACTTTTGATTAAATTCATCAATCTTCGATTGCTCCATGTCACCGTATAATTCCGAAGTTTGTCCACCAATTCGTCTAACTAAGTAGACTGAAAATGTAAGAACTAATATGAATAATAACATTGCACCAGCAATCAATAATGCTTTTGATGCATTTTCCATTATAATCTCCTTAACTATTTTATTTTTCCAGTAAAACTAAAACTTATTGTTTTGACTCTACCTGTTACTTCATCGTCATATTCTATTGCTGTACATTTAAAAATCCCTTTTTTAAATTGAGAATATTCATAATATTGAAATATGTTTGCTGTATTTTTAACTTTATTTATCATTTCTTCATATGTTTTAACTGTATTGTCACTTGTTATTGATTTATATGTTGACAAAGCTGCAGCTTTTGATTCTTCTTCTGTCATTTTCTTTACATTCATATTATATTGTAATTGTGCATTTGGGTTGCCATGTTGATCATACAAAATTAGAGAATTTATGCTTTTTGCTAATTTACTCGCAGTATTTTCATTTCTATAAAATTTGGTAATACCAGATGCTGTTGATATTATATTTTGAATTCTATTGCTTACTTCAGATTGTACAATATTACCATCTGTAAATAAATGTGTATAGTTTTCATTTCCATACCAAAATTTTTCTTTAGACATATTAACTGGTATAGTTATTGTCATTGTAATCGGATTGTATTTTTCATTGTTTTCTGCACCTTGTGCATTAGAATGTCTCATATTATAATCTGCAACTTTGTTTGCTAGCGAAATTAGTTCATACCCATAAACCTCTCTATTTTCATAATTTGTAAACTGCAAGTTAAATTGTGCTGTATTTTCAATTTCAGCTAAATCGTCTTTATTTGTGTAAAATTCTGAATATTTCCCCCACGAGAATATAACTAGCATTATCACAAGCATAACGAGTAGAACTCCACCTGCCATTAACAAAGCTTTTGATGCATTTTCCATAAAGTTCCTCCTTAATTATTTAGATTACGTTGACATTGTATTCATTGAAGTTGACATACTTGTAAGTCCTATATAAACTAATGGAATTATCAAATATCCAACAAACATTACAACCATTGGTGCAAATCCAATTAATTTACCTATTCTACCTTTTCTTGCAATTAGTCTTTCATTTGATTCTCTACGTTTAGCTTGATAATAATCTCTTTCAGAATCTAATTCATCAAATGCGTCTATTATTGGAATTTTTTCAACTGCTGCTTGCAAACTTTCTACTATTCTTATAAATAAAGGATAATTTGTATCTGTTCTTAAAACTTCTAAAGCTTCCCAAGCTCCAGCTTCATAGTTATTAACACATTTTGTTATTGGTTCTTTAAAGATGTCAGAATATCTTTCGAGCCAATCTAATATTATTTCTACATTAACCCTTTCTATTCTCATAAGCATTAGAATAATAGTTTGAAATTGCATTACTTCGTCTTCCATTTCCATTAATCTTACCTTATATTGAATTTTTAAGAGTATTAATGGGCTCATGTATCCTATAACCATAAATACTAAAGCAAGTAAAACCTCATACCATTGTAAGTATTCTGAATTAACTTTTTTTAATTTTTTATATATTCTTTTTACTGCACCGTTTTCTCCCGTAATTTCTTCTTCTTTTGCATCCTGATAGTCTATAGAACGTCTAACTTCTCTTTCGATTTCAGCCTCTGTTGTATCAAGTTTGCCTCTAAACATGTTTAAAAATTTATTATCACTTTCAGTTATTTCTATTGCTCTTCTCTTTTCTAATTCTGTTGAGCCACCCAGTAAATTATACTGATATGTAGGCTCAGAGTATACCCATTTTATAGATACAGAATGAAGTTGAACTGTTAAAAATAGTGTTACAACAAATGTTGCTATTCCAATTGCTAATCTATTAATATAAAACCATTCCATTTTGAGCTTAGATGCGGAGTCTTTTAAAAGCTTTTGTACTTTTAAATATTCTTTTGTTCCATTTTTAGGCAAAAACATTTTTACTATTCTTTTACATATTGGATTTTTATACACCTTAGCTTGCCATGGATTTTCCATATTAACAGCTTTTTTATCTGTTGAACCATTATTTTTTACTCTTCTTAATAATACATAACAAATTACTGTTAATAAAATAACTAAAATCTGTACAATCATTCCGGGTTTTCCTTGATAAAATGATTCTGTAAAATTAAAATTATGTATTGACCAATTTTTTAATGGTTCAAGGAATAATACAGGTACTATTGAAATTATTGATAAACTTTGAAATACATAGTCTATTTTATCTCTTTTTAAAATTTCTATTTGCATTTCTTCTGTTATATTGTTTACATTTTTTAAATACAATGATGCCTTATCTACTTTTCTATCACCAAATTCCTTTGTTAAATATGATATTCCTGCAAATTCTTTCAAATATGGATTTGGCGCTATATCGTAATATTTTTCTAATTCCGTTTCCGGATCATTAGAAATCAAAACTTCATAAATTTTTTCACCTTGTTTTGATATAGTTTTCTCGTCATCTTGAGAAATTTGATATATTGCTTCTTCTACCATATTAAATTCATGATAAGCATGTCTTATTTCAGCAAAAAAATCTAATTGTTGTTTTAATAAATTATTATCTAATCCATCAACACTTGCATCTATAAATGCATCGACCATAAATAATTCAAAAATTAATATTATTGACATTAATAAATAATTGGTATGTGTTGCTATTATAGATAAAGTCATTATTGGTATTACAATAAATAAAACTCTTGTCATTATTTTAGCAGAATCTCTTCTGGTTGCGTACTCATCATCAACATTTATTATTTCAAGTCTTCTTCTAAGTTTGAAAATATATGTTTTTATATATGGTATTTTTGAATATGTTAAATATAGTTTTTGATATAATATTTCTTTTGAAAATTTGTTGTTTTCAGTTCCTTGTCTAAGTTTTCTTATTTGTTGATATTCAGATTTATTCATTTTTTTTCTTAAAACAAAATACACTGCAACAATAATTGCAAACACTGCAAGAATTCCATATATAACATATAATAAAAATTGTGTTGACAAATTTCGCACCTCCTTTTTTGTTATTTTTTATCTTTTGTACATTAAAAATTATTGTTCTGTTGCAAGTTTTGTTCTTCTAGTTCTTGTTCTACTCATTTTTGATGCTTGGCTTTTCTTTTCAGCTTTATATTCTTCTGGATTAAATACGCTTTCTTTTCCCCAATGTGCTTCTACAAATTTATCAAATTCTTCTGCATCTGAATCACTCATGTTAAGTCTCATTTCTTTAATGTTTTGATCTGATATTTTATTTGTAATTACATATTCTCCATCTATGTATTCTAATATATTTCTATATTCATATAATTTCTTATCTGTAGTTTTTGAGAAAAATTGTGTTGCATTGTCGAAAAATTTATCAAATTTTCCTTCTAAAGTTTTTTCTTTTCTATGGTCATATGTGTATTCATCTTTGCTTTGTACTGGAATACATTCTGTTATTCTTTCTATATATCTTCTTCCTCTAAAGTCTTTTACTAAGTGAATATCAAAATTTAATACTTGAACAACTTGTTCTTCTGCTGTTTTTTCACTTGTAAAAACTCCTGCTCTTAGCATTGAGTTTCTAAGTGCTGTAACTAAGTCAGGAAATGTTTTTGCGTGGTGAGTAAATAAAGTGAATTTTGATGCAACCTGTGCAGATTGTATCATCCATGAAGCAACAGGGTCAGTCGCAACCTCTCCTATAATATTAACTGCACCATCTGTTTTTTTCTGAACGTCCAAACATTCTTGTCCAGCTATTGTATCTGTTTCACGCATTGATAAAATGTTTCTTGTTGGATAAATTTTTCTTAAGTGCAATTCGAATGCTGTTTCTGTAATACGTAAGTTCATTGTTTCATATATATTTTCAATCATAGCCATAAGCATTGTTGTTTTTCCGGCATCCTTGCTCTCCTGTTAGTGAAATAATTCTTGCACCTTTTACTAAATATTTTAATAAGTCTATTGTTTCTTCTTTTCCTGGGAATAATACTATTTGCTCTAATGTTGCTCTCTTTACATCGAACTTTCTAACAAAGAATGCCCATGTTTCAGACATACTTGGTCTAACAACAACTACACGAGAACCGTCTTTCATTTCATTAATTTTGTAACCATTTGTATCAGATAATTGTCCTGGATTGTTATATTTATAAATATTTTGACATACTCTTTTTAGTTCTGCTTCTGTTCCAAATGATAGAAAAGCTAAACGTATTGATTTACCTTGGAAGAATATCCATATACTATCACATGCTCTTTGAACTTTATGCTCTTGTAATTGTGTTAAATAATCAGCACCGTCAGTTTGTGCAACCTGACTTAAAAAACTTTCTGGAAGTCCTGATACACCACCAGAAACTCCATCTATGTTCATATCTCTTACTTCATCTATACTGCTATAGCCTTTATATTTTTGATAGATTCTTTGTACAACTATATTTAATTTGTCTGAAAAAGATAGTGCTAAATTTTCTTTATCAAAAATTTCTTCAATTTCTTCTTCAGTAATAACATAACATGGTTTAGTTTCTCCTTCAACATATTTTAGTTCAGCTAAATCATATTTTTTTATAATCTCTGTTAAGGCTTCATATCCAAATTCTTTTTTGTAAGTATATAAAAGAATATCAAACTTATCTTGAGGAGTTAGAATAGATGGAATGTCGAAAGGAATTGCTCTAGATACGTTTATTTCATTAACACCATATTCTTTTGACAATAAATCAAATATAAGCTCTTTTACATATTTTTTGTCATTAACATCTCCATATGTACATCCTTTTAAAGCTTTTTTTAGTTCATATTTTTTACTTTTTCTTCTTTTTAATTCTTCTTCAGATAGACCTATATCATATAAATTAACTTTTGTTATTTCGTCAAGTCTTCTTTTAACGAATTCAATCATTTTATCTAGTGTATATGTTTGATCATCAACATTCACATTTTGAACTACTTCTGCTTTTTGTTTTGATTTAGTATATTGTCTTATTATTACAATAGCAATAATAACAATAGCTACAATTAAAAATAAATTCATTGGTGACATATTACTAGCTTCCTTTCTATATAAAAATGTTGTGACATTACTTCATTAGTTGTTGTTCTCTTATTTTTTCTTCTACACTCTTTTTTAGTCTTTCAATTTCTTCTATGAAAAATGTGTTTTCATCTTTTCCTTTTATTCCTAAAAATTTTATAAACATATCAATTATTTGACCTTCTTGTACAGCTTCAAATAATATCGTGTTATACGGAATTGTATTTACTATATCTTTTTGTTTTAAAATATTTCTTGAGATATTTCTCGAATTGTATTTTGAGTTTTCATCATATTTTCCTAATGTAATAATCGAATTTTGCCTTTTTAATGCAACACCATCATTCATTGTTGTTATTAAGTCATTTATATTTTCTAGTTTTTGAGTTGTCATTGCAACTACTACATCTGCTGCATTTGTAAGTTCAAACCTTGTCTTCATATCTAGTTGTTTATCTATATCTATAATTACATTATCATAACATTTTGATGCCATATTAGCAATTTGTAAATATTGCTTTTGAATACTTCTATATTGCTCTTCTGAACCTCTATATCCCATCAGAATTTCTAATCTGTTTTTTAACGCTACTTTAGTATAATCTGTTATAATGTCTGGAGCTATTTTATTACTTCTAATAACTCTATCTAATCCTTCAATGCCGTTTTCAGATATAACATTAGTATTTGGTCCAAATAAACCAGACCTTTTTTTAGGAGGTGTACCCCAAAAAGCTTGTCTAATAGTATTATCATTTATAGAAGTGGATATAAATAATGTCTTTTGATTTTGTACAATCCCTAAATATGTTGCAAAAGCAATTGCTGACATTGTATTTCCTGTTTGATCTTTGCAATTTGTATAAAAAGCTATTACAGACATTTTATCCCTCCTACTCTTTTATCATTTTCTTAATTTTGTTTATATTCAAATCTTGTATAATATCTTGAACAATATATATTATTCCTTCTAAATATTGTTGGCTTAATTTTTTCATTCTAATTCTATATAATCTCTGATTTTCTTCTATTATTTGTTTGTCATAACCTGTTACAGGCATATAAATACTAAGTTCGTTCCATCCAATTTTTGTATCCATACTTAAATAGTTTAAATATTCTTCATCTTCTTTATCTATATGATAGTCACATAAAATTTTTGATAGATTCATTGGTTCCATAAAGTTTTTCAATATTTCTACTCCTCTTTGTAATGAATACATATCAAATGATGTAACAAAATAGTTTATTTTAGTATTTTCTAGTTCAAAGCTTTCAACCATTTTATCGTGATCTATGTCAAGTAGCATATAATCATATGGCAAATCATCTTCTTCTATCTCTAAATATTCTGTCAAATCATTTATACTAGAAAATCCTACAGCAAAATCTACATCTGCAAAATCTGTAACATAAGATTTTGTAGGACTTATAGATGGTACTAAATACTTCATTTTTTGTAGTTTAGTAGTATCTACAACAATAACTCTTTTGCCAACTATCTCTAGCAATTTTGCTACATATACTATTAAGTTAGTTTTATCACACGCTCCTATAAATCCTACTTTTTTCATATATCAAAATCCTCTCTGTATTGTTTATTTTTATTGGGTTACTGGCAATGATAATAAATAATTCTTTCTTTGATCTTGAGTTGCTTGTATGCTTTCTTCTGATTTGTTTTGAATATTGTCTTCACTTCCTTGATTTCTAACAGCATTATCTATATCTTTTGTTCCTCTTTCATTTAATCCTTTTATAGCACTTTCAAGTACATTAGAATCATTTTTTATTAAATTAATAACATAATCATTTGGTTGATATGTTTTATTTGATGCATTTTGCATTCCTGCTTCAGTATATCTTGATGCATATAGTTTAGATCCATTCATTTGGTAGTTTTCAACAATTGCGCAAGATAACATTAGTATTTCTTCTTCTGTTAAATTCATTTGTATAGTGTCAGATAAATATTGTCCATTTACTACTGGTATTGATACTTGTTTTTTTGATACAACAATATAGTTTTGACCATTTGGCAATAAAAGTCTAACATCAATATATTCTCCTGGTTTCAAATCAACAGGTAATGAAATAACATTATATTCTTCTTTTCTTAAATCATTTGTAGTAATTTGATCAGCTCTATTTATTAAACTACTGGTAAGAACTGTATTTTCTCCCATATTAACTTTTGCAACTATTGCATTTTCTTTAATTGTTATTTCATTATTTCTATTATCTGCTTTATAGTAAAGCTTATCATTTACATTAATGTTATCTGATACAACTTGTTCTTTGTTTTCTCTTGTAGTTTGGTCATAAACCACTCTATATAATTTATTTGCTAATGTTTCTAAATAATAATATGTTTCTTTATCGTTATTATCAGGTAAATGTAAATATATATTTCTTCCTGTACTATCAGTAAATTTAAAAGAATCAAACACAGTATTATATGTAACATTTGTAATTGCACCAGTTGGTACTGCTTTTGTTTGTATATCTTTTAAAGCGTAGTTTACTCCTAATTCTAGAACATCTCCTGAATTGACATTTTTTGTAATAACATACACTTTTTGAGTTTTTCCTAGTTCATCTAATTGTTGTTTTTGATTTTTAATTTTCATATATAATAACGCTACAACTAGTGCAGCCACTATCAGCATTATTAACATTCCTAATAAAAAAGCATTTCTTGATTTTTTTTGCATTGGATTTGTTGCCATAACCCATTCCTCCTTATTTTATTTCTTTCCTTTTTATTCTACATCTTTTCACATACAAAATCAATAAATTTATATTTTATTACAAAAAAATAATATTTTTGTAATATTTTTGTAATATTTTATCATTTGTTCTTGACATATATGATATAATAAATATAATTTAATGAAAATATAAGTATTTTTCAAATAATCTTAGCTAAAATTCATTTAACACTAAAAAATTCTAATCAATTTGGAGGTAAATCATGGCTTTTGATGGAATCGTTGCAAAAAAAGTAATTGATGAATTGCAAAACATAAAAGATTTTAAAATAGATAAAATATATGAACCTGATAAGAATACAGTTATTCTCGGATTGTACGGAAATTTCTCAAATGTTTCTTTATTAACTTGTATCTCATCAAATAATTATAGAATACATTTAACTACAAATTTAGTAAAAAATCCCACTACAGCACCTAATTTTTGTATGCTACTTAGAAAACATATTTTAGGCTATAAAGTAAAAAATATTTATACCAAATCACTAGAAAGAATCGTTTTTTTAGAATTAGAAAATTTAGAAAACCCTGATAAACCTATTAATAAAACTTTAGTCGTAGAACTTATGGGAAAACATAGTAATATAATTTTGCTTGATGAAAAACATATCATTATTGATGCTCTTCGTCATACATCTGTTGAAGAAAATGCTCAAAGAGATGTATACCCTACTGCAAGATATTATGAGCCTAAATTAAACAAACATAATTTTTTAGAAATAAATAATTTTGAAGAATTTTTTAATTTATTAAAACTTCATGAAGATTCAAATATTGAAGATGCTATTGTAAATACTTTTAATGGAATTAGTTCATCTAATTTAAAAGCATTAGCTATGGATTTAAAAAGCAAAAGTGAATATACTTCACAAAAAAATATTGTTCACAGTATATACAATGGTATTTTAGAAATTTTAAATAGCAAAAAAAATTCTATCAAAATAACTTCTCAAAAAAACAATTCACCTAATGATTATTGTTTGATAAAATCTAATGAGGAAAATTCTTTTTCTTTAAGTTTTGCACTAGATGATTTTTACTATTCAAAAGAAACTAGCGAAATTTTCAAAAATTTTAGAAATACTTTACTAAATATAATTCTATCTACATTAAAAAAATATGAAAAGCGTTTGCAAAATATAGATTCAAAACTAGAAGAATGTAAAAAAATGGATCAATTTAAGTTGTATGGTGAATTAATAACCGCAAATTTATACAAAATCCCAAATTATAATACAGATTTAATTTCTTTAGAAAACTACTATAATAATAACGAATTAATAAAAGTACCTCTTAATAAGAAGTTTTCACCTCAATACAATGCAAAGCTTTATTATAAAAAATATTCTAAATTAAAAAATGCTTTAAATATAGTTACCAAGCAAAAATCGGAAACCATAAATGAAATAAAATATATTGAAAGTACAATCTATGAACTTGAAACATGTAAAGATATTAGTGATGTTCAAGAAATATATAACGAAATATCAGAAAATGAAATCTTTAAAAATACTTTTTCAAAAAAGAATTTATCTAAGAAAAAGAATTCTAAAAAGCCTAAAAAAATGACTACAAATAAATTTGTATCATTTAATCCTTTAAAATTCAATATCGAAGGCTTCACAATTTATGTAGGCAGAAATAACAAAGAGAACGATTATTTAACCAATAAGTTTGCAAGTAAAAATGATATTTGGTTTCACACTAAAGAAATTCATGGAAGTCATGTAATTCTAAAAACTAATCCAAATGAGCAAGTTCCTGAAAATGTTATCTGTGAAGCAGCAAAACTTGCAGCTGTTCATAGTAAAGCAAAAGATTCTTCTAACATAGCTGTTGATTATTGCCTTGTACAATATGTAAAAAAAGTACCTGGTAATAAACCTGGTCTTGTAATTTATAAAAATAATAAAACCATTTATGTTTAATATTTATTTCCTAAGTATTAATATATTTGTTTATCACACTAAAAGGCAGGAGCACAACTCCTGCCTTTATGTAATACTTTTTGGACAAGCCACTCAAAGTAAAACTATAAAACCAAGAATAATACCCCTGTCATACTAATCAGCTTTTAACATTTCTTATTTGTTTATCATGTTATTTTCAACTTGTTGAATCATTTTCTTAACCATGTTTCCACCGATTCTTCCAGCATCTCTTGCAGATATATCACCATTGTATCCGTCTTTTAAGTTAACTCCAACTTCGCTAGCAACTTCATATTTGAATCTATCTAATGCATTCATAGCTTCTGGAACTAATTTTTTATTACTATTGTTGTTTGCCATTTGAATTCACCTCCTGTTAATATTAACATTTATGAAAAATACTAAGATTTTTCTTGATTTAAAAAGCAAATTGCTTTTTCTAAGATTATGATATGCAAATCAAAAAATTATAAACAGGAAATTTTTGAAAAATAGTTGAAATTTACGATTTTTAAATATATAATAAAAAAGAAAAATGAAAATTGGTTTATAGGTAAAACCTTATTAAAAACCTAAATATACTTATGCAGGGACAAAAAAATGTATAAATTAGTAGCAATTGATTTAGACGGAACTATGTTAAATACATATGGCGAAGTAACTGAAAGCACAAAAAGAATTTTAAAAGAAACAATGGAAAAAGGATGTGAAGTAGTTATTGCTTCAGGAAGAACAATAGATTCCATTCAAGCTATTGCAAATGAAATTGGAACAAAAAAATATATGATAGCTGGAAACGGTTCAATTGTTTATGATATATTAAATAACAATATCATTTATGAAAAATATATACCAAAATCTAAAGCTTTAAATATTATTAAAATATGTGAAGATAATAGTATTACATATAGTGTATATACAAATAAAACAATTATTGCAAATTCTTTAAAATATAATATCTTATATTATTATAAACAAAATTTAAATAAAGAACCAAATAAAAAAACGAGTATAACATTAGTTCAAGATATTTATGATTATGTAAAAAATATTGAGAATGAAAAAATTATGAAAATTTTTATTTGTGATAAAAGTAAATCTGTATTTAATGCTATTATTAGAAAAATTACAGAATTAGATGATATTGATATATTGGATGTATCTCACATGTCTAGAAAGGTAATTTCTAACGGATCAGAAGAAATCACTTTAGAGTACTTTTATACTGAAATATCTGAAAAAAATGTAGATAAATGGTATGCTATAGAATTTTTAATAAATAAACTTCATATTGATAAAAGTGAAGTTATTTCTATTGGCGACAATGTAAATGACAAAAAAATGATTGAAGAATCAGGTCTTGGCATTGCAATGAAAAATAGTACTTCAAAAATAACAGAAATTGCAGACTATATCACAGACTATGATAATAATCATGATGGTGCAGCGTACGCTATAGAAAAATTTTTAAATTTAAAAAGTTAATACTAAACTTTAGAATGAATAATCATGTTATATATAAAGTTTATAAATATATAAAAAAAGGAGATTTTTAAAATGAGAAAATATTTTGGAACAGATGGAATTAGAAGAATTGCAAATACTGAATTAACACCAGATTTAGTATTTAAAGTTGCAAAAGCAGGAGCTTATGTACTTTCAAAACATACTGATCATGCCCCTACAATTTTAATAGGAAGAGACACTCGTATTTCCGGTACACTTATTGAAAGTGCTATGGTTGCTGGATTTTTAAGTTATGGTGCAAATGTAAAACTACTTGGAGTAATGCCAACTCCTGCAGTTGCATATTTAACAAGAAAATTAAATGCAGACGCAAGCGTTGTTATCTCTGCATCTCATAATACATACGAATTTAATGGAATTAAATATTTTAGTAACAAAGGAATGAAAATTCCAGACTCTTTAGAAGAAGAAATTGAAGAAATAATGGACTCTGATAAACTTGATGATTTAACTGCTGTTAATGAAAAAATAGGTGTTTCAGAATATGCATTAGAACTAATTGATGAATATGTATATTTCTTTAGAAAAAATTTTGATGATGATTTCGCTAAATATTATAGAGATGATTTTGTAGTAGGAATTGATACTGCAAATGGAGCAACATATTCTGTTGCAGAAAAAGTATTTAAAGCTTTAGGAATTAAATATAAAATAATTAATAATAATCCCGATGGAATAAATATTAATGATAATTGTGGTTCTACGCATTTAGAAGGTTTAAAAAAATTTGTAAAAGAAAACCACTTAAGTTTGGGTATTGCTTATGATGGTGATGGCGACAGGTGTTTAGCTATTGACGAAAATGGTGAAGAAATTGATGGAGATAAAATACTTGCAATTGTATCTCAAAATTTAAGAAAACAAGGAAAATTAAATAAAGATACTATTGTTGCTACTGTTATGAGCAATTTAGGTCTTAACAAATTTGCTAGAGACAATGGATTAGAATTTTTGCAAACTAAAGTTGGAGACAGATATGTTTTAGAGGAAATGTTAAAAGATGGATTTAACCTTGGTGGTGAACAATCTGGTCACGTTATTTTTCTTGATTACAACCCTACTGGAGATGGAATCTTAACCTCTCTAATGCTAATAAAATCAATACTTGAAGAAAATAAAAAAGCTTCAGAATTAGGAGCTTTAGTAAAAAAATATCCACAAGTATTGGTAAATGCTAAAGTAAATTCTAACAAAAAATATGACTATGAGAAAGATGCAGAAATAAAAGATAAAATAGAAAAATTAGAAAAAGAATTCGCTGGAAATGGTAGAGTTTTAATAAGACCTTCTGGAACTGAACCTCTTGTTAGAGTTATGATTGAAGGAGAAAATCAAGAGTATATTTCTAAAAAAGCAACTGAAATAGCAAAATTAATAGAGCAAAAATTAAAATAATGGAAAATGGGACGGTTCTCTTTTCCACCAAATTTGGAAAAGAGAACCGTCCCATTTTCCAAATTTTCAGAAAAAATTTAAATAAGTCTTGCAAATTGGTAAAATATGTGATAAAATGTTTTATGTTATATTTATGAGCAATAAAAGGAGGTGCAAAAAATGCCAAACATTAAATCAGCTAAAAAAAGAGTTAAAATAATTGAAAAGAAAACTAAAAGAAATAATATGATTAAATCTGCATACAAAACATCTGTAAAGAATTTTGAAGCAGCTATAGAAGCTGGAAAAATAGAAGAAGCAAAAACTTTATTTGCAGAAGCTACTAAAAAAATAGATCAAGCTTGCGCAAAAGGTGTTATTGTAAAAAATACTGCAGCTAGAAAAAAATCAAATCTAGCAAAAAAATTAAATGCAGCTACAGTTGCTTAAGTTTAAATATATTATTTAAAAAATTATGCATAGTTTTTTAAAATGGAATCCAAAAAAAGATTTTGACCTTTAATTGTCAAAGTCTTTTTTATTGTTTTCTATGCTTTAAACTTTACTAAAATTTTGTAATTATTTTATATACTAGTTACATTGTTTTTTTAGATTTTTCAATATATAAAAATAAATTAGATGTTTTAATATATACCTCTTCTTTTTAAATAAAACACCATTCAAATCCTTTTTCAAAATTTCTTTAAAAAATTTAAAATAACCATTTGGATTTGTTTTAAAAGTTTTAATTATATTTTTAGTATATCCATCTTCTTTATACTCCCCTATTTCTATTACTTCATTTACACATAATATTTTATAAGTCTCATCCATTTTATGATACATTCTAGCCTCTGTTATAAATTTTTCATTATCTTCTAATTCATGTTTAAATTTTATTCTGATTTTCGTATTAAAAACAAGTATCTTTTCCCCTTGTATATCTTGCTTAAAATATAAGTCAAACATTGTAGATTCCATATAATTAATAGGAAATTTTTTTCCACTAACATTTCCTATTAAATCTTGTTTTAAAAAACATAATGCATATAAATTCTTATTTTCAATCAATATTAATGCATTCTGTTCAATTGTTTTAAAAGCATTCTCTGTAAAAAAATCATCAGAATCGCAATCAACTATCAGCTCTCCTGTTACTTCATCAATTGCTCTATTTATTGCAACCATCTTTCCAGAATTTTCTTGATACAAATATTTTATTTCGAATTTATTTTCTAAAACAAATTTATCTATAATTTCTTCTGTATTATCAGTTGAGCCATCATTTATTATAATCCATTCAGCTTTTAAATTACTTGTTTTTAAATTATCTAAAATACTATTATATAGTTTTTCTAAATAATCTGCTCTGTTATATGTTGCTGTTAAAATTGATAATTTCATAAAAATCCTTTCTACAGAATATTTTTTATTTGCTCTAATAAATATTTATTATCATAATTATAACTTTCGTTTTCTTTATCTAAAAAAATATGTTTGCCTTGCAATACTTTTTTAATTCCATCAAAAATTGCATCTTCATTATTTTCAATCACTAATTTTTTATCATAATTAATTACCGCTTCTTTAGCAGCAGTAGCTGTAGCCAAAATTGATTTATTCAAAATCTTTGCTTCTTCTAACACCATTCCATATCCTTCAAAATATGAAAGTAACGCAAAATAATCTGCTTGTTTTATATATGGATATGGATTTTCTTTTTTACCTAAAAAAATAAATGTATTTTCTACCTTCAGCTTCTTTACTAAACTTATCAAATTAGACTTTTCGTCTCCATCTCCAATCACATAAATCTTATGGTTCAAACCTTCATTCATCAGTCTTTTATGAACTCTAATTAATCTATCTATTGCCTTTTGTTTAACTAATCTTGAAACAGTTATAAAAATTTTTTCATTTTTTAAGCTTTTTATTGATTTATCACATTTTTCTTTTGCTAAACTAAGTACCCTTTTTTTATTAATATAGTTAATTATTATTCTTGTTTTTGAAATATTGCCATAAATACTTTCAAAAGCCTTTTTGTTTTGATTACTTACAAATATTATTTTATTATATTTTTTATAAAATCTCTTATCTATAGATTTTTTTACTTTTGATTTATAATCTTCACCAAAAACTTTGGAAATATCATTATGAACCCATGCAATTTTTTTATTATTTCCTTTATAAGCAAAAATTCTAGTTATTGGACCTTCTAAAAACGCTATATCTATATCAAAATGGCCTTTTAAATATCTGTTGTATATAAACTTTCCACAAAATAGTACATATATGGGGATAAATACGCTCTTTTTTTCTTGTTTATACAAACTTATTCGTTTTATATTTGGATTTAATTCTTTTTCAAGCTCTCCTCCACCATATATTGTAAAAACAGTAATATCATAATCTTTTATAAATTCATTTACGATATCAATTAAAACTCTTTCTGCGCCTCCTATTCCTAATTTTGTAATTCCAAAACATATTCTTTTTTTATTATTACGTATTTCAGTTTTTACATAATCTTTTTTATAACCTAATTTAATTAAATAAATGATAGTTTTTAAAATCATTCTTCTTTTCATTCCGTACATTTTTTAATTTAAAAATTCTTTTTAGTGAGCTTCCAAGAAGAATTCTCCTACTCATATATTTTATTACTTTTTCATATTTGTTATATAAATTTTGTTCTTTATAGTAATCAAAGATATTGTCTAATATTTTAAAAATATCTTCTATTTTTTCTGTTTGTCTATTTGTAATTGAATCTTCTCTTTGAGTGTAATGTACAAAGTATTTATTTAAATATGACATCTTATTTATATGTGGCAATAACTTATAGAAAAATTCCATATCTTCATAAATTAGGCCTTCTGGAAATCTTATTTTATATTTGTTTAATATTTCTCTTTTATATATTTTATTCCACGCAACAACTCGAGGCTTTTTCATCATTTCTTCTTTTATTTTATACTCTCTTCTTTTGTCAAATATTTTTTTACCATACTCCCACTCCCATAAAAAGTCACACTCTACCATATCTGCATTTTCTTTTTTTGCTAAAATGTACATTTCTTCATACATATTTGTTTCAACATAATCATCAGAATCTAAAAATGCAATGTATTCTCCTGTTGCATATTCTAATCCATAATTTCTTGCAGATGATAATCCTCCATTCTTCTTTTCATAATATTTGATTTTGGTTGGATTTTGTTTTACATATTTTTTTATTATATCTATACTTTTATCTAACGAACCATCATTTACAATTATTATTTCTATATCTTGCAAAGTCTGTTGTGTAAGACTTTTTAGGCATTTGTCTATGTATTTTTCTACATTGTAAACAGGCACAATTATACTTATTTTTGGCATAAAAAATGGGCTTCCTTTCTTTTAAAAGTATGCCCATTTTTTATTATTTAAATCTTTTTTATACTCTTTTGATAAAAAAATCCACAGTTTTATATTTTTTACTGATAATTTACTTTAAAGTACAACTCCATATCAAATTCTAACATTATCTTTTTCATCATATGTTTTAAATTCTTAACTCTTAAATTTTTAAGTAATCCTTTTTCTTTTATTTTTTTCTCATAAATTATTCTATCTTCTTTTTTTAAGTCTTTTATAGTCAGAATAATACTGTTTGTATAGTATTCTAAAAGATTTCCTTTTGTATTTTGCTTTAAATTCATTCTATCAATTTTCTTTTTTAATTGTTCATAAAGAAATAATTTATCATTCATTTTTTTTAATTGTTTTGAATAGTCTTTATTTCTCATAATACTATTTTCTGATTGAAAATAATTATATCCATAAATATTAGATGATACAACAGTTTTTGCATTTGCAAGTAATAATGGAATTAGTCCAAAATCTTCATGATACACGTTTTTTTCAAAATATAAATTAGTTCTTTCAAACAATTCTTTTTTAATTAAATATAAACAAGGAGAATCTAAATATTTATCTTTAAAGCATAGTTCATTAAAAGCTTCTTCTCCATTTGTAACTTCAAAAGTTGGTCCATCTACGTAAAACTCTTTATCTTTTATAATTTTCATTTTATATTTTATGATATCAATATCTTGTATCATATATTTCTTTAAATTTTTAAATAAATCTTTTTCTATTGTATCATCTACATCTACAAACATTATGTATTTACCGGTTGCTTTTTCAATTCCAAGATTTCTTGCATTTCCAACGCCAGTTGTTTCTTCATTTGTGTACAAATATTTTATATTATTGTATTTTTTAGCTATTTGTTCAGAGTTATCTTTTGAAAAGTCATCTACTAAAATTATTTCATAATTATATTTTATTTTACTTAAATTACTTAGACATCTTTTCAAATATTTCTTTCCATTATTAAATGGTACTATTATACTTATTTTTGGCATAAAAGTGGACATCCTTTCTTAATAGAATTTTGCCCATATTTTTAAAATTTAGACTATTGTATATTTTCTTTCAATTTACAAATAATAATTTTGTAGAATTATGTAAAAAGGAGCATAAAAATTGTTAGTTACTGTAAAATTAAGAAGTAAGAAAAAAAATGAGATTAATAAGTTTTTAAGTATGTTTTATGAAACAAATATGGAAATTCCAGAAGATTTAAATTGGCAACATGAATATAGAAATCCTATTGAAGCTTCTGATATTATCGGTGCATTTATAGATAATATAGATTTATTTAATTTTAGAATGTGGATATGCTTAGACAAAGATGTTTTTATTAATATTACATCCAAAAATGGAAATAATGTAATAAAATATTTATTTGAAAGGTTTCCTTATTAATTCTCCTTTACTTTTTTACCATTCCATGTTAAAATGTTAATCAACAAGGAATGGTGAAAATGGAAAATAAAAAAATAATTTCAAAAAATCCAACAGCTTATCATAACTATACAATTGAAGATACAATAGAAACTGGTATAGTATTAACCGGTACAGAAATTAAATCAATTAGAGCAGGAAAAGTTAATTTAAAAGATAGCTATGCCAATATTAGAAATGGCGAATGTTTTGTATATGGAATGCATATAAGTCCTTACGAATTTGGTAATATTTACAACAAAGATCCTCTTCGTGATAGAAAACTTCTTCTAAAAAAACGTGAAATTAATAAGCTTTTTGGAAAAATAAAACAAGACGGCTATTCTTTAATTCCTATTTGTATTTATTTTAAAGGAAGTCTTGTTAAAATGGAACTTGGAATTGGTAAAGGTAAAAAACTTTTTGATAAACGCCAAGATATTGCAAAAAAAGATGCTGAAAGAAGAATGCAAAAAGCATTAAGAGCAAATGAAAAAAATTTATAGCATACATTCAATTTGACAAATTATGTAAATCGTTATATAATCATAATTGTAACTGTTGTCATACACAAACAGGAGGAAAATGATTATGACATCGTTAGAATTGTCAAAAGCTTTCGAAGTAGAATTTAATAAAACTGTCGAAAGCCAAGAAAGACAAATCAAAGAGGCATTCGAGGAAACCTTAGATAACATTAAAGATAATATCTCATCATACTTATCAGAGTATGATGATGATTCTTACTTTGATGTAACTGTATGTGTTCCCTTCATTTGCTTGGACGCAGTTGAAAAGTGGGCCTATGAATACTTCGAAAAGATGGATAATGTAGTAGTTGAATCCATCCTTTTTGGTCACACTTATCCCGAAGAAACTGAAATCACGCAGATTGAATTGAAGATTTATGTGTGATTTCAAGTGTCATAATAAATATCCCCCGGCTTAGCCGGGGGTATTTTACTCGTAACGCCTAAAAGGCTATGTTACAAGCAGAGCCTCAAGGCTCATAGCTGATCCGACACACGCGTCTCTTATGACCCGTTGAACGGGTCTTTATATTCTTTTATTGATATTTGATCGTACATCATATCTTCTTGCAATTGATTTCTTACATATTCTGCTATTTTCTTTTCATTTTTACCTACCGTGTCTACGTAGTATCCACGGCACCAAAAACTTCGCTGTCCGAATTTGTATTTCAAATTCGACCACCTCTGGAAAATTATGAGGCTGCTTTTGCCCTTTAATATTCCCATAAATTTTGATACTGATAATTTTGGTGGTATTGATACAAACATATGCACATGGTC
>FLNV01001049.1_pt1 | contig 41155 bp, 30 predicted proteins | sample 1140351 | NCBI WGS metagenome assembly FLNV01 (sample SAMEA3878207, study PRJEB12797) | bioreactor metagenome | biome: Moose rumen | place: Sweden | collected 2011-10
GCTCCTACAATGGAAGACTGGAATAATTTAGGGAAAGCTTTCGAGGAATTGGAAAGAATATTTGAAGAAGACTCTGTTGAATATGAGGAAGATTATGCTATCGGAGATTAACAAAGAGCTTCGTCCTTGCTAATTCGTACAACAATCCTGCCATTTCATACAAGATGGCAGGATTGTTGCTGTTCATACCGAATTTCTTAATTATCTTTGCACCAGAAAACATGAATTTAAAACCGTATCAGCAGTAATACACATTTAAAGCATTAGGATTATGGGATTTATCATTAGTTGCGTTGTTTACATCGCAGTCTGCGAAGGAATTTGCAAGATGTTGGAACTTGAAGATTTTGACAAGAAAGCATGGGTATATGCTATTGTCGGCGTAGTTGGGGGATTTATCGTAAAAGCCCTTTTAGCATAAGGGGGATTCATCCGTTTGATAATTAGTTGACATCAATCAAAGCAGTTTTTGAGATACAATGAAAGTAAAAATGATCTTACCAGCCTTGCAGGAGGCAGAAAGTCCTTATTGGCGACCTATAAAGTATTCACTTTTCCCACCTTTAGGACTCGCTACTTTAGCTGCCTATTTCTCGGATGATGACGAGGTGGAGATTCAAGATCAGCATGTTGAGAAGCTGACGTTGGATGATACTCCTGATTTAGTCTGTATACAAGTGTATATTACCAATGCCTATCGTGCCTATAAGATTGCTGATAGTTATCGGCAAAGAGGTGTATATGTGGCTATGGGAGGTCTTCATGTTACCAGTCTTCCCGATGAGACTGCACAACATGCTGATACCATATTGTTAGGTCCAGGTGAGGAGGCATTTCCCCGTTTTATCAAAGACTTGCGTGAGGGTCATCCTCAGAAACGATATGTGGCCAGTTGGAGAAGTCTGGAGAACATCCCTCCTGTTCGTCGCGATCTTATTAAGCGAGAGAAATACTTCGTTCCAAATTCATTAGTCGTTTCACGAGGCTGTCCACACCATTGCGATTTCTGCTATAAGGATGCCTTCTACGGTGAAGGCAAGTCGTTTTATACACAGAAGGTGGACGATGCTTTGGCAGAGATAGACAGACTCCCCGGCAGACATCTTTATTTCCTCGATGACCATCTGTTGGGCAATCCCCGTTTCGCATCTGAACTATTTGAAGGGATGAGAGGAATGGGGCGAGTGTTTCAAAGTGCAGCTACTGTCGCTTCAGTATTAAATGGTAATCTGATAGAGAAAGCAGCGGAGGCAGGCTTACGCAGTTTGTTCTTGGGTTTTGAGACGTTTTCACCAGAGAACCTTCGTTCAAGTAACAAATTACAGAACCTGTCAAAAGATTATGTTGCTGCCGTGGAACGACTTCATAGTCTTGGCATCATGATCAATGGTAGTTTCGTTTTCGGTCTTGACAACGATGATAAAGATGTTTTCCGCAGGACTGTTGATTGGGGAATTGAACACAGTATCACTACGGCAACATTCCATATACTCACGCCTTATCCTGGTACACGCTTGTTCCAACAGATGGAGCGTGACGGGCGCATCACTTCTTACGACTGGAGTAAATACGATACACGAACGGTTGTCTATAAGACTGTTGGCCTGACTGCAGAAGAGTTAAAACAAGGCTATGACTGGGCCTACCGCGAGTTCTATTCTTGGAGCAACATCTTCAAGGCAAGTTTTGGCCATGACAATCTGAAACAACAGTTGGCACATCTGTTCTATATGGGAGGATGGAAGAAGTTTGAACCGTTCTGGAACTTCATGATTCAGTATGGAAACCTCAATCGAATGCTTCCTGTATTGGAAAGCCTGTTAGCCAATACAGGTGGTCATAGGGCAAAGAAGAAATCTTCAAATCTTGGTATGGAACTATTTAAAAGAGCAGCTTTATGAAAAGACTTCATGTTAAAGAATATTACTATTGTTGCATGATACTACTATGTTGTGCTACCGCTTTAGTCGCTTGTCATGGCCAATCTCTTGACCGTAGCAATCAAATGAGTGATGACATCATGTGTCTTTGTCCACCGACTATCTATTTGCAGCCATTTGGAAACTTCACTCAGAAAGAAGCATCTAAACTTGGAAACGAGTTGGAGAGTCATTTGTCTGAAATGTTCAATGTGGACTTGGATTGTGAGGTTCTTCCTGCGCTACCCTTGGTAGATTCATTATTGAATAAATCAAAGACCAGGTACCGTGCAGATAAAATTATTAAGTCGTTATCAACAAAAACAGACGGGCATAATATCTACATTGGCCTTACTCATAAGGACATTTCATGCAGCGTTCATGGGAAAGAAGATTGGGGAGTTCAAGGCCTTAGCCTAATTCCCGGAAAGGCTTGTGTTGTATCAACATTCCGTGTTAAGAATCATCAAGACTTCTGGAAGGTCGCTTGTCACGAATTCATTCATACTTATTTCAATTATCATCATTGTCCCAAGGATGACTCCTCTTGTCTCATGCAGGATGCAAAAGGCCGCCCCAATTATAAAAACAAGAATGGGCTGTGTGAGTATTGCCAGAGCGTTCTTAAACTATAACCAAAAGCCTTATGATTAAAAAGACTCTTTCTTTTCTACTTTTATTTTTGGCTGTCATCGTGTTTGCCACTTGGCAGTACCGTCTGTTTTGTGTCTTGCTGTTTGTGTTATTGAACAAGGGGTGGATAAAGTCTCATCCCCTGATGTCACGTCACGAACGCTCCTATAAGATGTTGGTGGTGTCGCTGCTGATATGTATCTTTATTGCTATCCCCAACTACTTCCAGCGTGGACGAACCCAACTTGCATATCTGGACGAAGCTGGCCATCGTAAGGCTGTGCCCATGAACATCTATCTGCTGAATGTGTTGTTCCCCGAGGAAGAACTAATGAATGCCGGAATGAAGACTGCTGCCATTCTGCCACCTGCGGAATTAAGTCCTCTCTTTAAGAATCTTGGAAGTCGCTTCATCAGGGATGCACAACATGATTTCTGGAACGGTATGGCCCTGACATTCTATTGGCCGTACAATCAACTCACATTTCAGGGAAGCAACCCAGGCACATTCACTATAGCGCAATTACAAAATGAGATTTTTGGAACTCATTATGATGGAGTTTATATCACAAAGCCCCGGCACTATGAAAAAGACAAAACATATCCCGTCTGCTTCTTTGCTCACGGTTATTTGGGCAGTTGGGAACTCTATCAAGGATTATTCAGTAGCCTTGACAACTGCTTTGTCGTAAGCATTGGCACACGAGACCTCTCTGGCATCTTTGGTTATGAGGATATCAACAAGATATTCAATTCCTACATCCCGATGCTGAAGGAAGAAGGCTATCGTATCGACGAAGGGAAACTCCATCTGATAGGCTTGTCGAATGGGGGAACCGCATCCAATGTCGCTTTACGTAGCTTTGACAATCGTTTCCAGACAATCACTTATATCTCCACCTCCTGCGATGTCGTAAAGCGGGCGCGTGCAAAGGTGGTGATGATAGGTGGAGGTAAGGATGCCAGTTCTGCAAATCTGCCGGCTTCGTCAAAACGATTGCAGGGATATGGAACAAAGACGGCGATATTCTTCGATGAAGAAGAAAATCACTACCTGATGGTGCATCAACAAGAAAGGATTATAGACTTCCTCAACCAAGAATTAGAATTGAAATGAAAAGAATAATCAACTGGGGTTCTGAAAAAGTTTACAAAGTTTGGAATATTGGAGAAAAACTGTTTGAGATTTCGTAACTTTGCCACTGCGTAGCGAACTTTCAATACACTCGGCATAAAAAGGGAGGTACTTATATGAGAAAAGTCAGAATCACAGCTATCCGCCAGACGGAATATCCCGACCTGATGGAGAAGTTTGAGAATCCTATCGACCACACCTGTGATGTCCGTCAGGGGCAGCAATGGATTTCCGTTGACGGAAAGCAACCTGAGGGTATGTGTCCTGCCGCCTGGTACTCCATGCGCGAATTTGTGGAGTCGCTGGCTATAGGCAAGGGGAACTTCTTCGACGGTTGGATGAAGAACCCGATGAGTGCGATGATCAGTTGCAACGACGGTTTCCGCCCGTTCAGCTTCTACATAGAGGTGATTGAAGAAACGGTCACGTCCTCTTCGCTGTGATTAGACTGTCCTGGGCAATCAACGACCTTTCTGATTTTAGATTTATTTACAGTTATTTAACTGAAGGATTTTGACAGTTTTTCCACCCTTGTCTTTGGATGTTCGGGAAAAGGGAATAACACTTCCTTTTGTCTGTAACCAAAGACTTGGATGGAGAAGATGGAAGACTTTATCCTGTCTGATGAGTAACTCCGGTAGAGATAGTGAGTAAATAGGGTAGAGATAGTGGGTATTTGAGGTGGAAACAGTGGGTAAATGGAGTGCGTTTACTCACTAAACGCAGTGGAAATACTCACTAAACGCAGTGGAGAAAGTCATTAAAAATATCGTGGTTGGTGACTGGAAAAACAAAAAAGGACGGGCGTTCCGAGACGTCCGTCCTTGAAAATTATCTGAGGATTATTAATTATCAGGAAACCATCTGCTGAGAGAGCCTCATGACTCTTCCCCCTTTCTGATGACGAATGCAAAGATACGACATGGAGGAACGCCATCTGACGGTTATTGATCGGTAAGTGGTGATAATGGGTGATAAGTGGTGATTATGGGTGATTATGGGTGATTATCACTTTGCGATGCCCGTCACAACCCTGAACTATCCAAATTATACGGGAAAGAGTTGCAGGAGAACGGAAAATTACGTATCTTTGTAGTCGATGAAGGACAAAACGTTAAAAAACAGGGATCATACGGTCAGACTGTGTTCATTAACATATAAGAACCTTCAAGTGATTGAGATATGAAGACATTAGGAAACATCATCTGGGTGGTCTTTGGCGGACTGGGGATTGCCATAGAGTATCTCATGGGCGGACTCTTCTTGATGATCACCATCATCGGCATCCCCTTCGGATTGCAATGTATGAAACTGGGAATGCTCGCCTTGTGGCCTTTCGGCACTGAGATAAGAAGGAAGGAGCCGCAGCCCGGGTGTCTGAATATGTTCATGAACGTGCTGTGGTTCTTTATCGGAGGCATCTGGATATGGCTCACCCATATCGGACTCGGTCTGCTGTTCTACATTACCATCATCGGCATCCCCTTCGGGAGGATGCACTTCCGTCTGGCAAGGCTGGCCCTCTCACCATTCGGGAAAGAAGTGGAATGAGAATCCCATCCCTCACGCCGGTCCTGCGCCGGAATCTCCTGTATGGGCTGAATACGGTCAGGCCTCAACCAACGTTCATTAAAAAGACCGAGAGACTGGTGGAAACAAAAAAAAGAGAAAATCTTTTAAGATTCTTAAACAAAGAGAAACAAAAACGATAACTCATGAAATAAATAGATACGTCAACTTAACAAATTACCAACCATAAGATACAGACGGAACAACAAATCTCAAAATGAAAATATAATTTTGTATCGTGATAAAATGGCATGAAACGCCATCGTTTCACTGATGAGAAAGAATGTAAGAACCTAATCATAATTATTAACTTAAAAAAGTATGAAACAAGCGAGCAAACAATTCAGAAGGACTCTTTGGGTAATTCTACTGCTATTCATGCTACCTATAAGTATGTATGCACAGAAAATTACCGTCAAAGGTACTGTGAGCGACAACGACGGTCCGGTCATCGGAGTGACTGTCAAGGTCAATGGTGCACAAGTGGGAGCAATTACGGACTTCAATGGAGAATACTCTATTGATGTGGATCCCAATGCTACCCTGGTATTCAGCTACCTTGGCTACAAGACACAGGAGGTGAAGGTGGCTGGAAGACATACCATCGATATCACCCTGAAAGAAGATCAGGAGACACTTAGCGAGGTTGTCGTCGTTGGTTATGGAACCATGCGAAAGTCAGACCTCACAGGTGCCGTAGCACAGGTGGACAACAAAGCCATTGAGAAATCCGTCACCACCAGCATCGACCAAGTGTTGCAAGGCCGTGCCGCCGGTGTGCAGATTCAGGCCAATACGGGTACGCCGGGTGGATCATCTACCATCCGTATCCGTGGTACCAACTCTCTCAACGCCACCTCACAGCCTATCTTCGTCATTGATGGTGTCATCATCGACTCCGACGGCTCAGACAACGGTAACACCAACCCGTTGGCAGCCATCAACCCCAGTGATATTCTCACGATGGACATCCTGAAAGATGCCTCCGCCACCGCCATCTACGGCTCACGCGCATCCAACGGTGTGATCATGATCACCACCAAGAGAGGAAAATCAGGTGAGGCCACACTGACCTACGATGGTTACATCGGCTGGCAGGCTATGCCGAAGAAACTTGAAGTGCTCAACCTCAGGGAATACGCTGAGCATCACAACGATATCTCCGACGCACAGATCAAGACCGCCTCAGGAAACTTCCTTCGTCCGGAACTGTTAGGCGAAGGTACCGACTGGCAGGATGAACTCTTCCGTACGGCCTTCATGACCAACCACAGCGTCTCTCTTACCGGTGGTAAGGACAAGACAACCTATGCGATCTCCGCCGGTTACCTCAACCAGGATGGTATCGCCATCAGCACTGGTTTCCGCCGTCAGACCTTACGCGCGAATATCGACACTGAACTGAAGAAATGGCTCAAGGGTGGTATCTCTTTCTCACTCTCCGACTCCAAACAAGAGATGGAAAAGAACTGGGATATCATCATGACCGCCCTGAAGTCACAGCCTTCTGTCGCCGTTCGCAACCCGGATGGTGGATACGACGGACCGGACGATCAGTGGATGCCCGACAATGCCGTGGCACTGGCAGAGATCAAGACAAACTATGCCAAGCGTCTCAACTTCCGTATCAACACCTATTTAGAGGCAACCATCGTCAAGAACCTCACGTTCAAGACAGAGCTGTCTGCCGATTATAATCTGAACAAGACCAAGACCTACACCCCCGACTATACCTTCGGTGTCCGTGAGAGTACACAGCGTGACGGGGCATGGTATAAGAACGACTCTAAATACTGGTCATGGCGTAACATCCTGACATACAACGGCGCTATCGCTGAGAAGCAGAGTGTCAATATGATGGTCGGTCAGGAAATGAGCCATTCCTATTGGGAGAATATGAGTACGTCCACACAGGGATTCCTCTCCAACTCCGTCATCGACCTGCGTGCCGGCGAGCGCACAGGAAACAATGTCAATATCGATGGATATCAAAACAACACATCCCTGTTCTCTTACTTCGGACGTATCCTCTACAACTATGATGACAGATACCTGCTGACAGCTACCCTGCGTCGTGACGGCTCATCAAAGTTTGCCGACGGTCACCGTTGGGGATGGTTCCCCTCCGCAGCCTTCGCATGGCGTGTCAGCCAGGAGAAATTCCTTCAGGACAACAAAACCATCAATAACCTGAAACTACGTCTGGGATGGGGTGCCACCGGTAACCAGAACGTACAGGACTGGGCAGCCTGGGCAATGCTCGCCAACTACACCACCCCATGGGGTGTCGGCGTCCTCAATGCCAACAATGCCAATCCGGACCTGAAATGGGAGACGACCTACTCCACCAACGTCGGTTTCGACCTCTCACTCTTCAACAGCCGCATCGACATCGTCTTCGACTGGTACTACAAGAAGACCAAAGACCTGCTTATGATGCTTGACCTGCCAGCCTACCTCGGTTCCGGTGCAGGCTCTAACGAGGCCTATGGTACAGCATCCAACCCCTGGGGTAACATCGGATCTCTGCGTAACACCGGCATTGAGTTGACCGTCAATACGACAAATATCGAGAACAAGACATTCTCCTGGCGGTCAAATATCGTCTTCTCCCTCAACCGTAACAAAGTGGTGGAGCTCGACGCAGAGAGCGGCAGTCTGCCACAGACACTCCAGATCGGCTCTGACGTAGCTACCGTCACCAACACCGTGGTAGGAAAGCCTATCGGACAGTTCTGGGGCTATAAGGTCATCGGACGTTTCGACAGTCCTGAGGACTTCTATTATAAAGATGCTAATGGCGAGATCCATACGGTAGCCCTCCCCAAGGGTGCCTCTATCGCCTCATCACCCACGTCAGGTGGTGTCTTCATCGGTGACTATATCTTCGAGGACATCAACGGAGATGGTGTGATTGATGACAGCGACCAGACCTTCATCGGTAATCCCGAGCCAAAGTTCACATGGGGTTTCGGCAACTCTTTCTCCTATAAGAATTTCGATCTGAACATCCAGTTCAGCGGCTCCTATGGGAATAAGGTCATCAACTACGGTCGTCGTTTCCTGGATATCACCGGTTCCACCGCCAACCAGTTGAATACCGTTCTCGACTATGCCCGTCTGAGCAAGATTGACACCAACGGTCCTGACGACTATCGTAACTACTACGTGACGAACACCTCTTCCATCATGCCACGTCTCTATACAGAAAGTGCTGTCAACGGCAACAACCGTGTCAGCGATGCCTATATCGAGGATGGCAGCTATATCCGACTGCAGAATATCTCCCTGGCATACAATCTGCCACGGAAGCTTATCGAGAAGATCAGTCTGAGCAATCTGAAGATCTATTGTAACGTACAGAACCTCTTGACCTTTACCAAGTATAAGGGATTCGACCCTGAAGTGGGATCCCATCAGGGCAACGCCCTGCTGAATGGTGTGGACTACAGCCGTTATCCTTCACCACGAATCTATACAGTTGGTGTAAATGTGCAGTTCTGATTATAAATATATGATTAAAAGAATTGAAGATATGAAGACAAATATATTCAAGACAATAATGATTGTCACTACGCTGGCACTGGTAGGCTGCGCTGAGGATTTTCTCGACCAGAAGAATTCCTACCAACTCTCGCAGGACAACTTCTTCACCAGTGACCAAGCCGTTTCACAGGCTATCACACCGCTATATAATTATGTGTGGTATATGTTTAACGACAAAGCATACTATGGAATGGGTGACGGACGCGCCAATAACATCACTGCGCAGTATTCCGATTATATCTATCCCTACACCAACTTCAACGAGTCGGGATCCTCTAATGGTCTGAACGATGCCTGGTCGGCTTTCTATGCTGTTATCTCACAGGCAAACAATACGATCAATAATATCACCAACTTCTCTACGGACGCTGTCTCCGAGACGGCAAAGACACAGGGTATCGCCGAGGCACGGTTTATGCGCGGTCTCGCCTACTGGTATCTGGCATCTCTCTGGGGATGTGCCGTGATCTATGAGAACACGCAGAGTCTGGTCAACAACTATGTGGTACCGGCAGCCCCACGCACCGACGTGATGGAGTTCGCCATCCGCGACATGGAGTTCGCCGCCGTCAACCTGCCCGCCACCTCACCGGCGACAGGACGTGTCAACAAATATTCCGCTTATGGAATGCTCTCACGCTTCTATCTGTCAATGGCAGGACTTGTCACCGGCAGTAATCGTTACGACGGCACCAATATCCAGACCAATTTCATCAGCGCCACAAGAAACACCTATTATCTCAATGCTGCCAAGCTCGCGGCAGAGAAGGTGATCAAGGACGGTCCGTTTAAGTTGGCTGCCACCTATGCCGAGCTGTTCGCTGCCAAGACCTTCGACAACAACGAGGAGAGCCTCTTCCAGTTGCAGTGGCAGGCAGGAGCCAGTGCCGGTCTGGCACAGTCAATGACACGATTCCTCGCATGGAGCACACAGGTAAACCAAGGTAACTCATGGGGTGGCTCCACCTATTGCTCTTACGACCTGTGGGAAGAGTTCAAGGAATATGCCGACCCGACCTTAGGCACTGTCATCGACGATGCCATACGTCGCCACTACAGCGTAGCATCCTACGGCGAGGTCTATCCGGAACTGTCTGCCACCGACAACCCCTATATCTACGGTGAGACAGAGAATGCCGGATCACAAGGTGCTAATATCAAGAAATATGTCATCGGAACGAACGCTGTCAATGGCATTGCCGTTAACAACAACTCCGGTGTGAACACCTATATGATGCGCTTGGCAGAGGTTTACCTGAACTATGCCGAGGCTGTTCTCGGAAATAACGAGAGCACCAGCGACGTTACCGCATTACAGTATTTCAATGCCCTGCGCACACGTGCGGGCGTTCCTGTCAAGAGCCGTATCACCTACGAGGACCTGCGTCACGAGTTCCGTGTGGAGACCGCCTTTGAGGGCCTCTACTGGTATTTCCTCATCCGTCGTGGTTACTACAACCAGCAAGAGGTCGTCAACTACGTGAATAACCAGAACCGTAATGCCAGCTATTACTCCTCATCCACACATGAGTATAAGCTCAGCGACAGTTACGATCCCGCCAATCCTCCGGGAGTCTCCAAGGCTACTGCCCGTAATCTGGTGCTGTCCATTCCTGACACGGATGCTACAAAGAACCCGTTGTTGAAGTCGGATACCGATGGTAATGTAAACACTACCTCCTATGACTTCAGCGAACGCGAGATTACCGACAGTCAACTCTTTTAAGTCTCTAAAAAAGATCAAAGGAATATAGCTATTAAAGAATGAAATACAACATTTTATGAAAACAATAAAATATTTCTTCAAATCATTAATGATCGGTATCATCGCCATCACGCCTGTCAGCCTGACAAGCTGCCATGATGATGACAACGCCGACAGTTCCGCACAGATGAAGATCGACAAAGTCTTCCTCGAGAATATTGATGACGAGGTCAACAAAGACCGTGAGGTTGACTTTGCACGTCTCGGACAGCTGCTGCGTATTCAGGGATCGGGATTCACCGGACTAAAGAAAATCTATATCAATGGTTACGAGACCTATTTCAATAACGCGCTCATGACCGACAATAATGTTTGGGTGACACTCAACCGTAACACTCCCGTAGAGAAAGCTGATGAGAGTGTGCGTAATACCATTACTTTCTATAAGAGTGATGACAACAAACTCGTTTACTCCTTCACCATCCGTGCCGCCTCACCCAGCATCAGCAGTGTTGACAACACTTTGCCAAAGGCTGGTGAGACTGTGAATGTCTATGGGTCGAACCTTCAGGAGACCACAAAGATAACACTTCCCGACGGAACTGTCATCACCAGTGGCATCACCTGCGACGAGGACGGTGAGTGGTACAGCTTCACCGTACCATCCTCCGCTAATCTCAGCATTGCCGGATCCATCACCAGTGAGGGTGCCAACGGTACCGCTGTCACTCCTGCTTATTTCAATGACAACAGCTGTTATGTCATCAACTTTGATGACAAGGGAACTCTCGGCGCATGGAGTGCCACTTACAGCAGTGACGACCTCGTTGATGACCCACTTAACACGGGTCGTGGCAAAGTGGCACTGCTCGTTCCTGAGGTGAAACTGTCAGCAGGCGGCCTTGACGCAGGCAGCAACGCCCTGCTCTGGGCGACAGCCGGTAACGACAACGCCGATGACGACTGGACCAGTCGTATGTACACCACCATCCCCAAGGAGACCAATGCTTCGAATGTAGCCCTCCAGTTCGATATCTATTGTCCGGAGGAGTGGGATAACAGCGGCCAGATAGAGATCTCCCTGCAGAACAACCTTTCCAACTACGGTTACGGTTCCGGTTGTACAAAGTATAGCTCACAGTATTTGAATACCGCTACGGTATGGGTGCCTTGGTTCAACACCGAGGACGGCACACATGCCGCATGGACGACAGGCGAGCGCTGGCAGACCATCACGATACCGATGACAGCCTTCGGTAACTATGATCCGTCAGAGGCTCCCGATGTTACCTTCGAGAAGATCTGCATCGACCGCAACAGCGGCTCCTACCGCAACTTCCTGATTCTCTTCTGCAACAGCGACCTGGAAGACGAGAATCTCGGCGTAAGTTATCCTGCTAAACTCTTCAATCAGAGAATTTATATTGACAACCTACGTATAGTCAACATCACGCCTATTACACTGAGCGATTTCGACGACGCTGTCGAATGATGCATTCCATGCATAATTCTTCATTAAAACATTGAATAGATATGAAAACAAAAAATAATTTGTACAATAGGATAAAGGTCAAGTACAGTGTCATACCACTGCTGTACTGCGCATTGCTCACTATGACAATCCTGCTCACAGGCTGTGATGACCAGATCATGAATTGGGGCAAGCCCGATGGACGTACAGGTGTCACCAGCGCTGAGATTCCTCTTGCTGTCAAAGAGGCCCTCGCCAACTATGACGTCATCAAGAAATACGCCGCAGAGAATCATCCCAATATGCTTGTCGGACTGGGTGTCGGCAAAGATATCTATATGGGTGAGGACGGCCGTCACGACCTGGCTGCCGGAAACTTCCAGATGATCACCTGGGGTAACGCCATGAAACATGATGCTGTGGTGGGCAACACCGGAGCGCTCAACTTCACCAACCTGGATCCCGCCCTGGATGCGCTCAAGCAAGATGATGTCCTTCTCTATGGTCATAACTTCTTCTGGCATACCCAGCAGAACCAAACTTACCTGAAGTCGGTCATCAAACCTACCCTCGTGGTGGAGAGCGACAGTGACATCAAGAATATGTTGGGTGGTGACGACTCCGATTTCGACGGAGGAACCACCGGCAGCTGGGGCTCTTGGGGAAACAGCTCCTCCAAGAATGTGGATACCGGCTATCAGAGTGCTTACTCCATGCACCTGACGAACCCCTCGGATGCCAACTTCTGGAGCGCACAGTGTGCCTACACCTTCGACGTACCTCTGGCAAAGGATGTGGAATACACCATCCGCTTCAAGGCGAAGTCATCATCTCCCGCCGGACAGCTGCAGTTCCAGTATCAGAACAGTTCCACCTACGGCTCACAGGGTGGTTACAACACCTTCGACGTAGGCACCAGCTGGGCTACCTATGAATACACTTTCACCATCACCGACTATGATGATGTGGACCGTATCATCTTCAACTTCGGAAAGGTAGGAGCAGAGTATTGGATTGACAGCATCGAGTTTGGTGAGAAACAAGATAACCCGATGAACTACCTCATCTCCAATGATTTTGAGGACGGCACCACCAACGGCTGGGGCTCATGGGGTAACAGCTCTTCAAAGGATGTGGCCGACGAGGGATATAACAGCAGTCACTCCATGCACCTGACAAATCCTTCGGATGCCAACTTCTGGAGCGCACAGTGTGCCTATACCTTCGACACACCGCTGTCTAAAGATGTGGAATATACCGTTCGTTTCAAGGCGAAGTCATCATCTGACGCCGGACAGCTGCAGTTCCAGTATCAGAACAGCTCCACCTACGGCTCACAGGGTGGTTACAACACCTTCGACGTAGGCACCAGCTGGACGACCTACGAATATTCCTTCACCATCACCGACTATGATGATGTGGATCGTATCATCCTCAACTTCGGAAAGGTAGGAGCAGAGTATTGGATTGACGACTTTGAGTTCGGTACACTGGCACCGACAGAGCCAATGAACAATATCCTCACTGGTGATGACTCTGACTTCGAGGGTGGCTCAACCGGTGGTTGGGGCTCTTGGGGTAACAGCTCTACGAAAGATGTGGCCGATGAGGGTCATAGCGGCAGTCACTCCATGCATCTCACCAATCCTTCCGACGCCAACTTCTGGAGCGCACAGTGTGCGTACACCTTCGATGACCCGCTGCCACAGAACAAGAAGATGATCATCCAGTTCTATGCGAAGTCATCCTCTGCCGCCGGACAGCTGCAGTTCCAGTATCAGAACAGCTCCACCTACGGCTCACAGGGTGGTTACAACACTTTCGATGTAGGTACCGACTGGATCCTCTGCGAGCATGAGTTTACCATCACCGACTATGATGATGTCAACCGTATCATCCTCAACTTCGGACAGGTAGGCGCTGAGTACTGGATTGATGACATCAAGTTCGGAGAGGCCAAAGACCAGAGCACCGCAGCCGCCAAGCGCAGGGCTTTGAGACGTAAGGCCAAGAGTTACTATGTCATCAAGAGTGCTGATGAGAAACGTGAGGCCCTTCTCGAGGCTATGGAGAACTGGGTAAAGGGCATGGCAGAACACCTCAATGAGAAAGGCATCGTTCCTGCCGGATATGATGTCATCAACGAGGCCATCACCGATGGTGACAACAAGGTACGCGGTGTGGATGGAGTCTTCGGCGGTTCATGGAGCGATGATGACGGTACCCATTACGACTCTGCTCCTACGGAGGATGAGACAGGTGGTCTCAGTCTCAACTGGGGTAGCGGTCATTTCTACTGGGGTTACTATGTTCCCGACTACGCTGTCAAGGCCTTCGAGTTCGCCCGTCAGTATCTCCCTGCCGATACGAAGCTGTTCTACAACGACTATAACCTCGACACCAGCGACGGTAAGCGTGCCGCGGCCATCAAGTTCGTCCAGGACATCGACAAGGCTCACGGCTCCGCCATTGTTGACGGTATCGGCACACAGATGCACGTGACCCTCAGCGGAACCAGTGATGATGAGGATAACAATGCAGAGAAGGTCAGCGAGTTACGTGCGAAGGTTGACAAGCAGTTCAAGGAACTGGCTGCTACCGGCAAGCTGGTCCGTGTGACAGAGCTCGACATCTCCTTGGGCACCTCCAGTCCTTCCGCCGCACAGTACAAGGCACAGAGCGACGCCTATAAGACCATCTTCGAGTCATACTTCGAGAATGTGCCACAGGCTCAGCAGAGTGGTATCACCATCTGGTCACTCACAGATGCTGACGATGAGCATGAGTACTGGCTGAAGGGTGAGAAGCCGAACCTCTTCGACGCCTCCTTCCTCCGTAAGTGGGCTTACAAGGGAGTCTGCGATGCATTGGCAGGCGAAGACCTCGGTCTGCAGTATGGTGGTGATGCTTACAAGGCATACTACGAGAATCAGAACGTATCCTCAACAGTGGAATAATACATACCTGCATAGATAGATAATATGAAGGCCTGGCTTCCGATCAGATGGGAGTCAGGCCGCTTTTTGGATTTAACTGAGATCCAAGCCAACTCAAGGTAAATTTTAATTGCATAAATACAAATTAATACTATTATTCACAACAAATATGAAAGAAAAATCGTATCTTCGCATCGAAGATAAAAATAGATAAAAATACACCGCATATGGAAAAATTATTCTTTAAAGGCAGCAATATAATGATAATAGCCATCATGCTCATTTTGGTAGCATGCACCAGTAACAAAACCTTCAATGCCGGGAACACTGAGAATATGACTAAGGATATAGAGTTCGAAGTAGCGAAGAACTATTTCTTCAACAATGGGCAGGAGATACCTGTCAACCCTAAGATCACCACACAAGAGGAGTTTGAGAAACTCTTCGGCAAGGCTGCGGTGATGGGAAAGGACGGAATGCCGACCGAGATTGACTTCAGTAAACAGTTTGTATTAGCCCTTGTACAGCCCGTCACCGACATCAATACGGAGATTATCCCTTTGAAGGTAGAAGACCAGGGCAATACTCTGAACTATACTTACGAAATAAAGACCGGTGAGAAACAGTCGTTCAGCATGCAACCTCTGTCGATCATCATCCTCGACAAGAAATACGAGAACAAGGAAATCAACTTAATAAACGATCAGCTTATGAAAGAAAACATGAAAGAGGTGCAAGCCTATCTGAAAGAGTGTGGCGCTTTCTTCATCGCCACTGTTGACGGTGACCAGCCACGTGTACGTGCCTTCGGTGTTTCAGAGATCATCAACGACCGGTTGTATATCATGACGGGAAAGGTGAAAGACGTGTATAAGCAGATGGCCACCAATGGTAAGTTTGAGATCTGCGCTCTGAAACCATCCGGTTCAGAGTGGATGCGTCTGAGCGGCACACTGGTTAATGATGAGACACTGGCCGTGAAGGAAGAATTCCTGAATCGCAATGAGGGTCTGAAATCGATGTACAAAGCCGACGATGACAACATGGCCGTGCTCTACATCACCAACGCCACAGCCCGTTTCTGCTCATTCGCAGCCCCCGAGAGGAAAGTTAACTTCTGACGACAGATACAACTCGTCTTCAAACTTTCCAAGGAACTGTCTTTAGAAGAGCTACACGACATATTCCGCTTACGTGGAGCGGTATTTGTCGTGGAGCAGAATTGTCCGTATCAGGAGATTGACGGCAAGGACAAAACATCGGAAACGAGACCACATTTATTGATATCATCACACAATCTGCCAAAGATGAAATAACACTGTCGATATTAGAGTAGTGCATCAGTGGAATAATCAATCACTAACATCACTAATAAAAACAAAGCAAAAAATCATTTTATCGGAAAAGCTCAAATATATTTGGCTTTTCACTCACTTATTGGATAAAATCTTCACGCTCGAGAAAAGAAACAAGTTCCTTTTCTACTCGCTTACTCAGATTTTTCGTATCTTTGCCATCGTATGACTAAGAATCGCATTATTCGCAGGGCGGTACTCCCTGATGACGGGGAGGCTATCATGACGGTATTCGATGCCGCCAGACGCATTATGGTCGGCTCTGGGAATACCAAGCAGTGGCAGAACGGCTATCCCACGCTGGAGAATGTCAGAATGGACATCGAGCGTGAGGGGGCTTTCGTCATCGTGGATGATAACAAGATCGTGGGTTATTTCGCCTATCTTCCCTCTCCAGAGCCTACCTATGCGAAGATCTATGAGGGAGAATGGGTGGATGATGAACGGCCTTATTATGTGGTGCATCGTATCGCCAGTCTGCCCGATGCGCATGGTATCTTCGACAGTATCATAGAGTTTGCTCATACGCACACCAGCAATGTCCGTATCGACACACACCGTGACAATCTCATCATGCAACACAACATCCTGAAACACGGATTTCATTACTGTGGTATTATCCTGCTACTCAACGGTGATGAGCGTTTGGCGTATCAGAAAGTAAAGAGTGAAGAATAACCCTAAACTCTAAACCCTAAACTATGAACTATGAACTATGAACTATGAACTATCCTTGTGCCGTCAGCCTGTTCGGTGATGGTGATGCGCATGGCATCCTCGGGCAGCAGTTCTTCTATCAGCTCAGGCCACTCGATAAAGCACAGACCGCCACCATAGAAATAATCCTCGTAACCCATATCATATACCTCCTCTAACTTCTTGATACGATAGAAGTCGAAGTGATAGATGGTCATCTCGAGCGCCTCATATTCATTGACGATAGCAAAGGTAGGTGAGGTGATGACATCCTCTACGCCCAACTCCTCACAAATGGCTTTGATGAAAGTGGTCTTCCCCGCCCCCATCTTTCCATAAAAGGCGAAGACACGACTATCACCCATCTGCTCAACAAACTGTCGGGCAGCCTCACGAATCGTTTCCTGACTCTTTATCTCAATTCTCATAAAACCCTAAACTCTAAACTCTAATTATCGTGCAAACCGAATACAGTGAAACTTGTTTCAATGCTGAGGTGCAGCCGATAATCACGGCAAAGCCGTAAATCCTAAACCCTAAACTCCTCCTTCTTACCATGCAGCAGTTCATCAATCTTATCGGTAACCACCTTATACGACTGCTCCGTCATGCTAGTACCTGTCTCCTTGGCGATAGCAAGGAAGTCGGTGGCCGCAGTGAGCATTGCCCGGCGACGCACCTTGATACCATTCCTGCCGGCCAAAGCCTTGGAGCCCGACTTTAGGTAAGTCAGCGTGACATAGCCGATGCGCAGGGTGAGGAGCGTATTCAGCGTGCCTGTCAACAATGACGAGGACACCAGTCCAGAGAGTTTCAGACTGGAAATGCTCCCTAAGAAGCCCGCCTCAGAGAACGTATCGATATCCGCATCAGCCATGCTGTCGGCTACCGTTCCTGTACCATCAGTCAGATTACTGATACCATCCGACAGGTAATAGCTGAACAGAGACGTTGCCAAGATGCGGCAATACTGATAAAACAGCTGTTGGTTAGTGGGGCGGAACCCCGAACAGCGTATCAGGTCACCGATCATACGGAAGTTGATCACCAACGAGGCGATTGCGTCGATACGGCTGCTCTGCGAGATCGTGGTAATCAGAAACTCTGTCTTTGCCCACTCGTGAATATGCGCGCGTACCTTATTGTATCGTTCATCGAGCTCCTTCTGCACGATCTGCTTCAGGTCATCAGCATTATAATACTGTCTCACCTCCGCCAAGAACGTCTCCTTGTGCTGTTCCCGTTCCTCCTCCGGCAAGTAATAGAGGTTATTGGACAGTTTCTTGGAGAACTTCGTCAACTTGGCTATCTGTTTATCCTCATCCAGCTCCTCATCCTCAGAAATCTGCAGCTGTGGGAAGGTAGGCGTATGATGGAGTCGCACAAAGGGAACGATAATCACCCCCACGAAGAGCATAAGGACGAGCAGGTAAAAGGCATACTCCAGATATTTGATGCCCGTGAGTTCAAAGATCTTCTCCCCAATGGTTATCACGTTTCCCGCCAGGAGTATGAACAGGATACTCAGGAAGATGGCAGAGATGAGTATGAGATTTCTTTTCATGACAGCATGGTTTAGATAAGGATATTTGTCAATTGCGTCTTCAACGTCTCCAAAGTATCCAGCGAGGTGGTCTGCTCATCCGTGATAATAGTAGGTAAGACAGCCGCATACTGCGTCTTGATCTCCCGCAGATAGATGGCTTCCAGGCGTTTGATCTCTTTCTTCAGCAGTTCTTTCAACTGATAGGTAGAGGGTGCTTCCTTCGTGCCATAGAAATAGTTCTCCATCTTACTGATATAACTCTTGATATCTTTCACGGCATGGGTGCCATGCCACATGTCACGGATAAACTCAAAGAGCTTCTTGTTCATAAAGGAGCTTACGTCCTCATCGTAGATGTTCTTTGCCGTGGAAGCCTCCACAGGGGTGATATGTATCGTAAGATGCCCAAGGCCTGTCTTCTCGGTAACCATCGTGCGGAAAGCCTCCTCTTTGTTCTTGAAGACACTCAGGAGGTTCAGTGACAATTTCTGATCCACATCCGACAGGAACTGCACCAGCACGCCCTTCAGCAGCTCCACACACTCCTCTGTAGAGGCAGAGCGGTTCACCTGTGTGGTGGATATCGTGCGGAACACCGAGCGGTTGGCCGATGACTCCACGGCACCGATGATCTCATCCTGCTCCGTCATCGTGATGCCCAGTTCCTTCTCCAGATGCTCTACATGATGTGCCATCAAGTCGCGGGCACTCTTCTTCTGTTGCAAGGAGGAGATCTCCTTTGTGATGGTGTCCACCAACAGATCGCGGAGGGTACGCGTACGATCCTCACAGCGTTTCAACCGGAGCTCGCTGATATTCGAGGTGATCTTACGATACAGCTTCTCCTCAATCTCCCCAAACTTACGTGACTCCTCCTGGAGGTCCTCCTCATAGCCGGCCACATACGCTGTGCCACCCGACAGGACATCTGTCACCTTTCCGAGGTTCACCTTACTGATATATTCTGACTCTATGTTGAATCCCTTCCCACGTATCTCCTCATACTCTTTCTGCACCTGACGGTCAATCTCATGCTCACGCTCCTGAGGATTTTTCCAGTAGGTGGAATCGAAGATGTTATGTACGAGATATACGGGCACCGCCTCATTGTATTCCCGCAGCTTCTCTAAATAAGAGGCTGACGTAAGATTGAAGGCTGATACCGAGCTGTGTACGAAAAGAATCAGATCGACACGCTTGGAGATGGCATCATAGAGAGGATCGTTGAGATTTGAGCTGTTACCATCGAAGCCCGGCATATCCGCCAGGAAGATCTTCCCACCGTCAACAGAGCCACGCTCCAACAGTTTGCTGCCCGTCGTGGTAATCGATGTGATAATCGTACGGTCCTCCTTATTGTAGGATGGAGAGATGACATTATTAATCGTATCGTCGGAATAGCTGAGATACTCATCCTTCTCCAAGAACTCCTCCAACTCGTGTTCCGTGACGATACCCCTCAGCTCATCAATGATCAGATCCAGATCCTCTGCTTTACGCCCCTCATGACGCGCCTTGTAGATCTCTATCTTACATTCTCGCTCATCATCCACATTGGAGATGATCGACGGGCGTACGGTACACTCCAGGGTATCCGTGGGACTCACATAGCGATGAGCCAGGAGATTGACAAGTGTTGACTTTCCTGACTTCACCGGCCCTACCACCAGCATGATGAATGAGCCGTTCTTATATTCCAGCGAGCGACGACTCAGCTGACTGAGCTTATTCCTGATATGTTCATCCACCAGGCGCGGAACATATTCCGATGCCAGTTCCGCCAACTGTGCGGAGATGGACTCAATCTTCTTAATATTTGTCTTCTCACCCATAAACTATTCATGAATTCCCTGCAAAGATACGAAAAATCTGAGTAAGCGAGTAGAAAAGGAACTTGTTTCTTTTCTCGAGCGTGAAGATTTTATCCAATAAGCGAGTGAAAAAACAAATTTACTCGTAATTTTCCGAATGTGAATCACTTCAACAAGGTCATAGATAAAACATTTATCGTGTTTTTAATGAGTTTTAGACAGTTTTTTAACTCATATCCGCCTTTTGTCCAAACAAACCCTTCGTGTCCAAACATCACGGAACGAAAAACAAAAAAATAATTTCCCAATTATGAAAACAGTGATATCTTTGCATCAGAAAACGACAGATAGCCTGTCACGACAAAATGAATTATTAACAATAAAAAAAATAAAAGATATGAAAAAGATTAGATTAATGATGTTCGCAATCATCGTAGTATTAGGATCGGTAGTAGCTCAGGCACAAATCATGAAATCAGCCGACTTGGAGAAATATGCCAAGGAGCGTTATGGTGACAAATGGCTGGATGCCGCCATGAATTTATCCGACAAACTCACTCTGGATAAGAATGAGAACCTTACCTATCAGGAAGTCATACAGACCCCAGGCAAGACCAAACAGCAGTTGTATGTGGCGCTGAACTACTGGGCAACATCTACCTTCAAAGACAAGCAGAATATCACGCTCAATGACAAGGATGCCGGATGCATCATCATCACCTCCACAATGAAGAATATCGCCGAGCACACCGGTACCCTAAACAAATACAGCATCAGCATCACACCGGTGATCCGACTGGATATCAAGGACGACAAGGTACGCGTCACCTTCACCGTAGAAAACTATGATGTACTCAGTGACATCTCCGGTGGATGGATCAGTCTGGTGGACTCTGACAACAGGACCTACGGCGACTCCAAGCGTAAAGCCGATGACAAGACCAACGCCAACCTCTTTGACAAACAGTGGGAGATCGCGCACCACTACCCCTTCGTAGAGAAAGACGCCCAGAAACGCACCTGCGCAAAGGCCCTCGTCATGACTCACGCATACTCCAACGCTGTAATCGACAAGATAGAAGAAGCTGTCAAAAATGGAATTATCGGCAATGAGGATGAGGATTGGTAATCCTTAAAAAGGTTTAAAAAACGAAAAAATCGCATATATAATAAGGTGTATGCGATTTTTTTATCTATTTTTGCGCTCCAAAATATAAATGTTACACTATGCAAAAGAATCTGGTGATTGTCGAGAGCCCCGCAAAGGCTAAGACAATTGAAAAATTTCTGGGAAAAGACTACAAGGTAATGTCCAGCTACGGACACATACGCGACTTAAAGAAGAAGGAAATCAGTATAGATATGGATACCCTGGAACCTGATTATGAGATTCCGGAAGAAAAGAAGAAACTGGTTGCTGATCTGAAGAATAATTCCAAGAAGGTGGATACGATATGGCTCGCTTCCGATGAGGACCGTGAGGGAGAAGCTATCTCCTGGCATCTCTGTGAGGTATTAGGACTGGACAAAGAGAAAACCAACCGTATCGTTTTCCACGAGATTACCAAAACAGCAATATTGGATGCCATCCAGCATCCGCGACATCTCGACATGAACCTTGTCAATGCCCAGCAGGCACGAAGAGTGCTCGACCGTCTGGTAGGTTTTCGTCTGTCACCCGTTCTCTGGCGCAAAGTAAAACCAGCCCTCTCTGCCGGCCGTGTGCAGAGTGTTGCCGTGAGACTCATTGTGGAGCGTGAGCGTGAGATACAGACATTCAAGGTAGAGACCTTCTATCGGGTGAATGCCATTTTCGGTCACCAAAACGAAGACGGCAGCTTCTCTGAGATCAAGGCGGAGTTAGATACCCGTTTCAAGACTCATGAGGAGGTGGAGGCCTTTTTGGAGAAGTGTAAGACAGCCACCTTCACGCTGACAGACCTCCAGAAAAAACCTCTTCGTAGGATGCCTGCTCCACCGTTTACTACCTCAACCCTCCAGCAGGAGGCTGCCCGCAAACTGGGATTTACGGTGAGTCAGACCATGATGGTGGCTCAGCACCTCTATGAGCATGGACATATCACTTATATGCGTACCGACTCCGTCAACCTCTCTTCTCTTTGTCTGGGAACCAGCAAGGAAGAGATCATCAAGGTATGGGGTAAAGAGTATAGCAAGACACGTCAGTTCCATACCAATTCAAAGGGTGCGCAGGAGGCCCATGAGGCCATCCGCCCCACCTATATGAGTAATGCACAGATTGAAGGTACCCAACAGGAGAAGAAGCTCTATGACCTAATCTGGAAACGTACCATTGCCAGTCAGATGGCCGACGCTCAGATAGAGAAGACCACGGCAAACATCTCCATCAGCAATACAGAGGAGCTGTTCATCGCCAACGGTGAGGTGATTACCTTCGATGGATTCCTGAAGGTGTATCGTGAATCGGTGGATGACGAAGATGTTGTCGAGGAGGTAGGACATGTACTGCCACAGATGAAGATTGGTGACACCCTGCTGCATCGGGAGATCAGTGCCACGGAACGTTTCACCCAGGGTCCGGTGCGATATACGGAGGCCAGTCTGGTGCATAAGCTCGAAGAGTTGGGTATCGGGCGTCCTTCCACCTATGCTCCAACGATCTCCACCATCCAGCAACGCGAGTACGTACAGAAAGGTGACAAGAAAGGTGTACAACGTAAATACGTTATCGATGTCTTACGTGGCATCAAGGTTACCACCAAGCAACGTACAGAGATGGTGGGCAGTGAGAAAGGTAAACTGATTCCCACAGACATCGGCATCGTGGTTAACGATTTCTTGATGAAGAACTTCCCCAATATCATGGATTATAACTTTACCGCCAAGGTGGAAGGTGATTTCGATGACATCGCGGAAGGCAAGGAGACATGGACCACGATGATCAGGGACTTCTATAAGAAGTTTGAGCCACAGGTGGAGCAGACGATGAACAAACGTGAGGAGCATAAAGCCGGTGAGCGTCAGTTAGGTACCGACCCGGTTTCCGGGAAACCGGTATTTGTGAAGATTGGACGCTTCGGTCCTGTTGTACAGATAGGCAGTGCCAATGACAAGCAGAAGCCTCTTTTCTCACAACTGCCACCCAACAGAAGCATGGAGGAGGTAACCCTGGAGGAAGCCATGGAACTGTTCAAACTGCCACGTACCATCGGTGAGTATGAGGGTTCCCCTGTCACCATCGGTGCAGGACGTTTCGGTCCGTATGTCCTGCATAAGAAGAAATTTGTGTCTCTTCCCAAGAGTGAGGATCCTCTTTCTGTCTCTTTGGAGACAGCCGTCACTCTCATCGAAGAGAAACGGAAGCAAGAGCAACAGAGTCATTTGAAGAAGTTTGAGGAAGAACCGGATCTGGAAGTGAAGAATGGCCGTTACGGTCCTTATCTCAGCTATAAGGGTAAGAACTACCGTCTGCCGAAGGCGCTGCATGAGAAGGCTGCCACCCTTTCCGTTGATGAGTGTCTCAAGGTGATTGAGACAGCTGATGCCAAAAAACGATGAAACGGATCATTATCATAGGATATATGGGTGCCGGCAAGACAACCGTCGGCAAGGCTTTGTCAAAAGAGCTGGGTATCCCTTTCTATGATTTGGACTGGTATATCCAAAGCAGGATGCGCAAAACAGTGGCACAACTGTTTGCCGAGCGTGGTGAGGAGGGCTTCCGGCAGATAGAGTATAATATGCTGCATGAGGTGGCAGAGTTTGAGAATGTCATCCTCAGCTGTGGCGGTGGCACTCCTTGTTTTTTCGATAATATGGATTATCTGAACGAGAAGGGGGAGACGATATACCTGAAGGCGACACCCGACGTGCTCTACGGACATCTGAAGATGGGAAAATCCGTACGTCCGCTGCTGACAGGAAAGACAGAAGAGGAATTGCTCAAATATATCAAAGAGCAGCTGGTCGTACGCGAGCCTTACTACAAGAAAGCGAAACATATCCTCGATGTGAGTCTGATGGACAACTACGAGAAAATAAAGATAACCGTGAGAGAGTTGCGTAAGTTACTGAATTACACACAGGCAGAGCCTGATCATACCTGAAGAAAAATGAAGAAATGGACTATTGAAGACTCAAAAGAACTCTACAACATCTCCGGATGGGGTATCTCCTATTTTGATGTCAACGAAAAGGGGAATGTCTATGTCACTCCCTGTAAGGATGAGGCGCAGATTGATCTGCGTGAAGTAATGGATGAGCTCGCCCTGCGCGATGTGGAATCTCCTGTGCTCCTTCGTTTCCCTGATATTCTCGACAATCGTATAGAGAAGACCGCCAGCTGTTTCAAGAAAGCTGCCGACGAGTATGGATACAAGGGAGAGAACTTTGTCATCTACCCTATCAAGGTAAACCAGATGCAACCGGTGGTGGAAGAGATTATCAGCCATGGTAAGAAGTTTAACCTTGGCCTGGAGGCCGGCTCCAAGCCGGAGCTGCATGCCGTCATTGCCGTACAGTGTCAAAGCGACTCCCTGATCATCTGCAACGGCTACAAAGACCAGAGTTATATCGAGCTCGCTCTGCTGGCGCAGAAGATGGGTAAGCGTATCTTTATCGTTGTGGAGAAACTTAACGAGCTGGATATCATCGCCAAGGCGGCAAGGAAGCTGAATGTACGTCCGAATCTCGGCATCCGTATCAAACTGGCGTCATCCGGCAGTGGGAAATGGGAAGAGAGCGGTGGCGATGCCAGTAAGTTCGGTCTGACCTCTTCTGAGCTGTTGGAGGCCTTGGAGGTTCTGGATAAGAAAAACATGAAAGACTGCCTCCGTCTGATCCATTTCCATATCGGATCGCAGATTACAAAGATCCGTCGTATTCAGACCGCCTTGAGAGAAGCCTCACAATTCTATATCCAACTGCATAAGATGGGATATGACGTCGACTTCGTGGATTGCGGCGGCGGATTAGGTGTTGACTATGACGGCACACGCTCACCGAGCAGTGAGAGCTCCGTCAACTACTCTATCCAAGAGTATGTCAACGATTGTATTTATACCTTCGTGGAGGCTTCCGACCGGAACAACATCCCTCATCCGAACATCATCACCGAGAGTGGCCGCTCCCTGTCTGCACACCATTCCGTATTGGTTATCGACGTACTGGAGACAGCCTCACTGCCAGAGATGGACGAGAGCTTCGAGCCCGCCCGGGAGGCTCATAATCTGGTGAAAGACCTTTATGACATCTGGGATAACCTAAACCAACGTACAATGTTGGAGGACTGGCATGACGCCGAACAGATCCGTGAAGAGGCTCTCGACCTTTTCAGCCATGGTATGGTTGACCTGCAGACACGGGCTGAGATAGAAAGGATGTACTGGAGTGTGTGCCGTGAGATCAACTCCTTAGCAAAATCCCTAAAACATACACCGGAGGAGCTGAAGAACCTCGACAAGCTGTTGGCAGACAAGTATTTCTGCAATTTCTCACTCTTCCAGTCCCTACCCGACAGTTGGGCTATCGATCAGCTGTTCCCTATCGTGCCTATACAGCGGTTGGACGAGCGTCCCACCCGTAATGCCACCCTGCAGGATATCACCTGCGACAGTGACGGAAAGATTGCCAACTTCGTTACCAACAGACATATCTCACATGTATTACCCATCCACTCCCTGAGAAAAAACGAGAAATATTACCTGGGCGTCTTCCTTGTAGGTGCTTATCAGGAGATTCTCGGTGATATGCACAATCTCTTCGGTGACACGAATGCCGTACACGTATCCGTGAAAGACAACAGCTACCATATCGACCAGATCTTCGATGGGGAGACCGTCGCCGACGTGCTTGACTATGTTCAGTATAATCCTAAGAAACTGGTACGTCAGTTGGAGACCTGGGTTACGAAGAGTGTCAAGGAGGGTAAGATCTCTCTTGAGGAAGGAAAGGAATTCCTGAGCAACTACCGTTCCGGCCTTTACGGTTACACCTATTTAGAGTAAGCCGATGAGAGAGAAAGTTACCGTTGTCAAGGTGGGAGGAGCCATCGTAGAGGAGGAGAAACCGTTGTCTCGGCTGCTTAAAGACTTCTCTGCCATCCCCGGGAAGAAAGTGCTGGTGCATGGTGGCGGACGAAGTGCCACGAAAATAGCCTCCTCCCTCGGCATAGAGAGCAAGATGATTGACGGCCGTAGGGTTACCGACGGTGATATGCTGAAGGTGGTAACCATGGTGTACGGTGGCTTGGTGAATAAAAATATTGTCGCGGGCCTGCAGGCTGACGGTGTGAATGCCATCGGACTGACGGGTGCCGATATTGATGTCGTTCGTGCCCATCAGCGTCCTATCATCACGAAGGAAGACGGACGGACTATCGACTATGGTTTTGTGGGGGATGTTGACAAGACTCATGGCGAGGTGCTCCGTGTGCTTCTCGATGCCGGTATCACCCCCGTAATGGCTCCCCTGACTCACGACGGGAAAGGTCATCTCCTGAACACCAATGCCGATACGATAGCCTCCGAGACAGCCAAAGCCTTAGCTCCCTATTACGATGTCACCCTGATCTATTCCTTTGAAAAGAAAGGGGTGCTCTCCGATCCTGCGGATGACAACAGTGTGATTCCCCTTATCACCCCTTCCTATTTCCAACAACTGGTTGCCGAGGGCACGGTTGCCGGAGGAATGATTCCCAAACTGGAGAATGCTTTCCGTGCCATCAATAACGGTGTGAAGCGGGTTATCATCACCTTAGCAACGGCTATAGACGGTAAACAGGGCACTATCATCCAGAAAGAAAACATTGATTGTTAAAAAAAGAAAAAACAAAGAAACCATGTAACTTTGTTTTCTCCCAATCGTCATTTATTCAGAGTGCAGATGAAAGCGATCAGTTTCAAGAACGACATCTTACCGTTGAAAAACGTTCTCTATCGGTTGGCTCTCCGTATCACCATGAGTCACGAGGAAGCTGAGGATGTCGTTCAAGATACCATGATGAAGATATGGAATAAGCGCGATGATTGGGAGCAAATAGAGAATTTAGAAGCATTCTGCCTGACCATCTGTCGCCATCAGGCACTCGACAAAGTAAGAAAGGCGAGTCACCATGCTGAGAATATACACTTCGACGGACTGAAAAGTCAGGAGCAAGTAGGATCAGCGGTTCTCAACCCCTACGAACAGATTATTCTCAACGACAGGGTAGAGATGGTAAGGACACTTCTCAACAGCCTTCCGGAGAAACAGCGCAGTTGCATGCAGCTACGTGATTTTGAGGGGAAGAGCTACAAAGAGATCGCCCTCATCCTCGGTATCAGTGAGGAACAGGTGAAGGTGAATATCTTCCGGGCTCGTCAGACAATAAAACAGAAATTTCAAGAATCGGAGAAATATGGATTATAAGTACATTGAACAACTGCTTGAGCGTTACTGGCAAGGCATGACGACGCTGGAAGAGGAGCGTATCCTACGTGTTTTCTTCAGCCAGGACGACATTCCTGTCTCTCTGCTACCTTATCGCAGTCTCTTCACCTATGAGCAGTACGACAAAAGTACGAATATGCTGGGTGATGACTTTGATGAGAAGATCTTGGAAATGATTGGCGAGAAAGAGCCGGTAAAGGCAAGGCCGATTCGTCTTACCTACCGTATGATGCCGCTCTTCCGTGCAGCTGCCATCGTAGCCATCATTCTTACGCTTGGCAACGCTGCACAGAAAGCCTTCGACCAGAAGGAGCCTGATGCCATCGAGGTTGCTGGCTTCCAGCAGGTCAACGAGGGGCCGTCCGTCGCCATGGGTGATACTATAAAGGTGGACAGTCTGCAAAAGACCGGCCAGATCGTCAACACCATCATCAAGTAGATATATTTCTATGCTTTCTCTATAAAATAATCATGTTTAATGAAACACAAAATGTGAAACTGTGAAGTTTCGATTCTCTCAAAATTTTTTCATTACATACTAACGGTAAGGGGGTGCAAGGAGCGCCCCCTCATTTTTTACAGACATAAAGACGGTTTTACTCTGTCACGCTATTCTGAGCAACGGATCTCATACGGAGATGCAGCTGGAAGAGCGAGGGCAAGAGGATCAGCAAGGAGAAGATGACACTCAGCATGACGGCACGCTCATCACCTCCGAAGAGATCCTTCAAAGTAAGGTTATCAGAGCCCGGGTACATCCTTTCGATGATATAAGCCACGGTGTTATTCACCAAATGGAAGAGAACACCGGGTAAGATACTGCCCGTGCGGTAATATATCCATCCCAACAGCAGTCCGATGATAAAGGCATGGGGCATCTGCGCGGGGTTAAGATGCCCTACCGCAAAGAAGACGGCAGACAGGGCTATCGCCACCCAAGGCCTTCGTCCATTACTCAACAGTGCGCGGAGGATCGCTCCACGGAACACCACTTCCTCTGCCACAGGCGCCGCGACAGCAACAGCCAGATAACCGCCAGGCGTATTAATGATATTGGTAAGGTCGCCCTCGATAAGGTTGGGTAACTCCGGAAGAACTTCCTGCAGCCACACGGAAGGCAGTAACGTTCCCAAAGCTGCCAGTATCGTCCAGAAAGCGACACCCCAGGGACGGGTCTTCACGTAATCCACAGATACCGGCGTCCATCGTGTCCATAAGAACAGGATGATGATAACCAGGTTGGAGACTACCGTGCTGACAACCATCAACGGTCCGCTGGCATCTGCCGTAATCTCTCCTTTCACAAGGGTATAGACACCCTGGATCACACCACCCACGATAAACTGTATAGCCAAAAACTCTATCAGGTAGATAATTGCCTTTTTCATCCTTCTCCTTTTATTTGTTGTAAAATCTGTTGCTCATCGTTCTCTAACTGTAGCCTAAGGGCTTCAGGAGAGGAGAATCGCTGTTCATCCCTAAGCCGGTTCTTCACCGCAATGGTTAACTGCCTGCCATAAAGATCCTCAGAGAGATGAAAGAGATGAACCTCTATGGTCTGGTGGTCGCCATGGAAGGTAGGCCGCATGCCGATATTCATCATGCCGGGGTGAAGTGTGGAATCACCATCCACAGACACCTGAACAGCATATACGCCCCCTGCCGGTAACAACTTTTCAGCATGGGCCAACTGGATGTTCGCCGTGGGGAATCCTATCTTTCTTCCCTCCTGTTCACCAGGAACCACAGTGCCAGTGAGCGTATAGGGATGTCCAAGACAATTCTCTGCCTGTGGAATATCTCCTTTCTGAATATACCGCCGTATCACCGACGAACTGATATTGATATTATCCCAGGAATACACCTCCGACTGCACCACCTCAATGCCCAATTCCTGACCGTAACGTACATAGTCCTCATAACCCTCTGTACGAGAGTTGCCGAAGCGATGGTCATAACCCACATACAGAAGACGTACATTCAACTGTTCCCGCAAGATTGTCTTCATAAAATCGTATGCTGAGAGAGCAGCCATCTGTAAAGAGAAGGGTAAGACGACACAACAGTCGATTCCCGTTTCCGACAACAGCGACAGTTTCTCTTCGAAAGTAGTCAGCAATTGGGGTTGAAAGTCTTTCCTCAGCACCTGACGGGGATGTTTGTCAAAGGTAATGATCTTCGATGACCAACCTCGCTGTATGGCGATCTCCACCAGTTGGCCGATTAAGAAGCGATGCCCACGATGCAACCCGTCGAAAAAGCCGATAGTGGCCACGCTGGGAGTCGTATCTCTGTACCCGTCATTAAGAAAGATTGTCTTCATCATGATACCACGGTCGTTATAATGGTAAATGGAGCCAGTCGTCTCCAGCTTTCACATGACAGGTTTGAATACCCACAGAGGCAGCCCCGGCACAGTTGTTGGCAGAGTCATCTAAGAAGAGTGTCTCCTCCCGCCGGATCCCTGTCTGTCGTAACACTTCCTCGAAAATCTCTTTATCGGGTTTGACAAGGTGCATCTCATAAGAAAGGAACATCTTTTCGAAACAGCCCTCCAAGAGATGATCCCATTTCTTCCAATGGATGACATTAGTGTTGCTGAGCAGGAACAGACGGTATCTCGAGCGGAGCTCCCTCAGCTTCTCTATCCGGTAAGCAGGTATTCCTGTAAGCAGCTGTCCCCAGGCACGGCAGATATCCTCATCAGTGGCAACACATCCGTGGCACTGACGGCGGACCTCGTCACAAAACTGAGGTACGGTAATCTTACCGATTTCCAGTTCGTGGAACAGGTCCTCCTGCCGGCACTCATCCACATAACTGGAGATATGATGAGCTCCGATCTCATCAAAAGCCTTCACACAACGGTTCTTGTCAAGATTGATCAAGACACCACCCCAGTCAAAAACTATATTTTTTATTCTTTCCATCATCTTCTTTTGAGAAACCTATATACTTCCCCGCACAGGACGACGGCAGCCGTCAGTCCGACTACGGTCAGCCACTCTCTCAGCGACATACCATCTGTGCGGAACATCTTACCACCCAACTGTACGATAAGGATTTGTCCTAACAATATCAGACCCAGGATAAACAGGAATCCCCGCTCCCGCCACAGTTTTCGGAAAGCGCTCTGTGTCGATCCGAGTGTCTTTGCATTAAAGAGATTCCAGAACTGCAGCATCACGAAAGTCGTGAAGAAGAGTGTCATCTCATGATAATGGATGCCGGGCTCTGCGTCATCATGGAGGAAATAGACCAACAGACAGAACATTATCATGAAGAACAGACCTCCCAAGAACAGGATACCCTTTGCCATTCCCTTGTTAATGATAAAACTGTCGGCGGCTCTCGGACGTTCTCTCATCACCTCCCTTGAAGGTGCCAACGAGGCCAAGGCCATAGCCGCGAAAGTATCCATAATCAGGTTGATCCACAGGATCTGTGTCACCGTCAACGGCAGTTCTGTTCCTATCAGCGAGCCGCCCAAGACCAAGAGCAAGGCCGTGACATTCACCACGAGTTGGAAAAAGAGAAACCGCTGGATATTCTTATACAACGAACGTCCCCACATCACCGCATCGGTGATACTGCGGAAAGAGTCATCCAACAGGGTGATATCACTGGCTTCTTTCGCCACGCTGGTACCACTGCCTAAGGATAATCCCACATGCGCATGATGAAGAGCCGGTGCGTCGTTTGTGCCGTCACCTGTCACCGCCACCACCTGCTGCCGCTGTTGTAACAGCTGCACGAACCGCTGTTTGTCACCGGGACGCGCCCTGCTGATGATACGGATGTCGTTGACCCGTCGCAACGCCTCCTCATCAGACAAGGCGGCAAAGGCTGATCCAGTGACAAGTGCCTCATCAGGGGTATGCTCATCCCATATCCCTATCTGACGGCCGATCTCCTTGGCTGTTCCCGAATGGTCACCCGTCACTATCTTCACCTCAATACCCGCCTTTTGACACTGACGGACGGCATCCGGCACATCCTCCCTCACAGGGTCGCTGATGCCACATACCGCCTGAAGGGTGAGATGGGAGAGATCATCCGTCTGAGCTTCCTCCACAGATATCTTCTTCCAGGCAAAGGCGAGGGTACGCATCGCTTTCCCCTGATAATGCCGCAAGCGGCTTCTCACCTGTTCTTTCATCGCCTCACTCATATCACAGACAGCGGCGACGATCTCCGGTGCCCCTTTCATCAGCCGATAACAACTGCCGTTGAGCATCACCGTGGTTGTCATATATTTCAGTTGGGTAGAAAACGGTTGCTGACGGAGAATCTCCACGTCATGGCGTATCGTCTGATAGTCCTTCCCGACCTTACCGTTCAGGAACTGCTGATGAACCCACTCCAACAGTGCCACCTCTGTGGGATTACCTATATTCTGTCCGCCCTTCCCCAGGAAAGCCGTGCTGTTCGCGGCGATAGCTGTCGTCAGAAAGGAGAGACCATCGGTGTCTTCTTGTGCAGCATCCACCAGATACATATCAGCCACCGTCATCTTATTCTGTGTCAGCGTGCCTGTCTTATCTGTGCAGATCACTGTCACGGCTCCCATCGTCTCACAGGCATGGAGCTTTCTCACCAAGTTATGGCTTACCAGCATCCTGCGCATATTCAAAGCCAGACAGAGGGTTACCGCCATAGGCAGACCCTCGGGGACAGCCATCACGATGAGGGTGACCGTCATCATAAAATACTGCAAGACAACCTCCGCCATCCCTAAGTAATCATCACTCCGCCACAGCTCGGGATGAGTAAGGATATGATGTCCGAGGAAGATGATGAAGGCAGCTATCGACAGGATAAAGCCTACCCTGTTGATCATCTTGCCAAGACGTTTCAGCTGAATGTTCAGGGGGGTCTTCACACCTGTATCCTCAGTGGCACTCTTGGCCACCTTACCAATCTCCGTGGCATTACCCACGGCTGTTACGACCATCTCTCCCCTGCCGTTCATCACCATGGTGGAGCGCATCACCCTAAAAGAAGGATAGGTGGCATGAGGGTCATTCAGTTCTTTCTCCGCATGTTTGTCCGTAATAGGCTCACCTGTCAGCGACGACTCATCGATCTGCATATCGACACTCCTTACCAGGTCTCCGTCGGCAGGTATCTCATCACCGGCCTCCACGATAACGATATCCCCTACTACAACCTCCTTGCGTGGTATCAGCATCACCTCTCCCTCTCTCAGCACCTTGACGGGCTGCTCCTCACCGATGGCATTGAGTACCGCGAATTTCTTGGCAGCGTCACACTCGAAATAGAAGCCTATCGTGGTGGCGAGGAAGACCGCGAGGAAGATGCCCATGGTCTCGATGATCTCCCCATGTATAAAGGCGAGGATCAACGAGATGACACCCGCAAAGAGCAAGATCTGTATGATAGGATCCTTGTATTTCTCCATATACAGACGCCAGAGAGAGCGCTGCTTGGGTGGAGTCAGCACATTCTCTCCATATTGCTCCCGCCGTTGTGTCACCTCTGTTGGTGACAACCCCTGACGAAGAAAATCCTCTGTATATTGGTTATCTGTCATACATTATTAACAGGTTGCAAAATTACAAAGGGATTCTGAAATCACCAAATGAACATCACTTAATTATTCCAAATACTTGCAATTGTAAAAAGAAAGTGATAACTTTGCGTACAAAATCAAATAGAGATATCACCATGAGGAAGATTTGTTTTATTTCGTTCATCTTAATCGGTTTCTTAGCAACAGACAGTCTGGCACAGAATGCCGGATATCCTATCACCCCTGTGCCCTTTACTTCTGTGAAGGTCGCTCCAGGTACATTCTGGGGACAGCGGTTGGAGGTCAGTAGGACAACGACCATCCCGTTGGCTTTCCGGAAATGCGAGGAGACGGGACGCTATATGAACTTTGTTCATGCCACTGAGCACATGAAAGACCCCTCCAAGACCTTTCCGGTGAGCGGCTACAGCTTCGATGATACCGATCCTTATAAGACGATCGAAGGGGCTTCTTATCTCCTGCAGACCTTCCCCGACAAGAAACTGGCTCATTATGTTGACTCCATCATCGACATCATCGGTGCGGCGCAGGAACCCGACGGCTATCTCTATACCGCAAGGACACAGAATCCCCAAAAGCCGCATGACTGGGCAGGAAGTGAGCGGTGGACAAAAGAAGAAGATCTCAGTCATGAGTTGTATAACTTAGGACACATGATAGAGGGAGCCATCGCCCATTATCAGGCTACGGGCAGCAGGAAATTCTTAGACATCGTCATCCGTTACGCCGACTGCGTCTGTCGTGAGGTAGGCCCCAACCCCGGTCAGGCATGTGTCGTTCCTGGTCACCAGATTGCTGAGATGGCACTGGCAAAGCTCTATCTCGTCACCGGCAACAAGAAATATCTGGATGAGGCGAAGTTCTTCTTAGACTATCGCGGCAAGACCACCATCAAGCACGATTACTCACAGGCACATCTCCCTGTTATCCAACAGAAGGAAGCCGTTGGACATGCCGTACGTGCAGCCTATATGTATGCGGGTATGGCTGATGTGGCTGCCCTCACAGGAGATACAGCCTATATCCATGCCATCGACGCGATATGGGACAATATCGTATCCAAGAAACTCTATATCACCGGTGGTATCGGTGCCACCTCTAATGGTGAGGCTTTCGGAAAGAATTATGTCCTGCCGAACATGAGTGCCTATTGCGAGACCTGCGCTGCCATCGGAAATGTATATGTCAACCACCGTTTGTTCCTGCTCCATGGGGAGTCGAAGTATTACGATGTGCTGGAACGGACGCTCTATAACGGCCTCATCTCGGGTGTCTCCCTGCAAGGAAACGGTTTCTTCTATCCTAACCCCTTGGCATCCGTGGGACAACACCAGCGACAGCCATGGTTCGGCTGTGCCTGCTGCCCGTCGAACATCTGTCGTTTCATCCCTTCCCTGCCCGGTTATGTCTATGCGGTAAGAGACCGCTCGGTATATGTCAACCTCTTCCTATCCAACAAGGGAGAAGTAACGGTGGGAGGAAAGAAAGTATCTCTTTCACAATCCACCGACTATCCTTGGGATGGCGCTGTCAGCATCCTTATCGACAAGAATACCGCCGGAAGGTTCGCCCTGAAGATTCGAGTGCCCGGCTGGGTAAAGAATCAGGTGGTACCCAGCGACCTCTACCGTTATACGGATGACGCCCAACCAGTCTATCGCTTCGCAGTGAATGACAAGGAGTTCTACGATGAGGAGAGGGAAGCCGCCCTTACTGACGATGGATATATCACCATCGAAAGGAAATGGAAGAAAGGGGATAAGGTACAGATTCATTTCTGCATGGAGCCACGGGTGGTACGTGCCAACAGTGAGGTGACCGCCGACCAAGGAATGGTTTGTATTGAGCGCGGGCCATTGGTATATTGTGCTGAGCATGCTGACAACCACTTCGATATTATGAGTACGCTGCTCAACCAGCATCCACAGTTTGAGGAAGGAGAGAAAGAGATAGCGGGCACTACTGTTACGACACTCTCCACGAAGGTGCAGCAACTTAGTTTCAACGACCAGGGGCTGCTGACGACGAAAGATGAGACGTTGACACTGATACCTTATTATGCTTGGTGCCATCGCGGAAGTGGGAAAATGCGGGTATGGCTGTCGCAAGATCTGAACAGCATCACTCTTCAGTAAACCCTACTCAAATAGTACCATATACAAAGGTTCACTCGGGGACAGGGCCGCTTCGCATACCTGTCCCCGAGTGTTTTTTGTAGATACTCAGAGATTTATGAAAAAAAATGAGTTTGCCTTCATTATTTGCGTAATGCTTTTATAATCAATATGTTCCGCCGATGAAGGCAAAATTTTTGCCTTCATTCACCTTCATCATACCAAAACAACTTGTTTTGCTTTAGAGAATGTGATCTTTTTCAATGGATTTAATAAACTTCTCCAGACCAAAATAAGTTGTTTTGGTCGCAAGATTGTGATTGTTATCATGCGACATAGTAACCTTATTTGTATGTCTGTAATAGTATCTATGCCTACAAATACTTCATTATCTATTTCACAACCACCTTTTTGCCACCTACGATATAGATGCCGGCAGATAAGCCTCGCAGATCTTTCGCCTGCGAACGAACCTTCTGACCAGACAGGCTATATACATCCTGAGCATCATTCTCCATGACAGCATCCTGGATGCCGGTGCCCTCTCTGGTTACCTCAATACCGAAGATCTTCAGCGTACCCGACTCCGTATTCGTCACACCCTTCATGTTACGTTTGGCCTGGGCAGCTTTCGTACTGCCATAGATATACACTAAGGTCTCTTCTGTCACATTGTATGGGAAACTAATCTTTAGCTTGCCATCCAACTCCATCTCGATGGGATCCCCACTGCCGAACTTCACCTTCAGCACCATATTACCGGTAGTCTGAGCTTCAACCTTCACAACACCCTTACCTTCTGCCATCTTGAAGACGATACCCGTATATTGGTCCTTGAAGTCCTCACCAAAGATATCCTTACCCTCCAGGTTATTCACGGTCTCGTCGGATACAGGCTTGCTCACCACGATGCAGCCCTCCTCCGGATTGAACTCACCGTTACCGCTGCTGATATTGTAAAGGATATTACCCACCACGTTACCATCCAAATTAGTATCGGTGTTTATCTCATTACCGATGTTGACACTCGTGCCGTTATCGATCGGAACAAGATCCATCTCCACGATGTTCTGGAACTCCGACCACGGAGCAACTGCCTGATAAGCCTCCCTAGCACCATGCGGCACATAAAGGGTGACCCGCTGATACACACTGTTGTCGTTTCTATCTTCTGCAAAATAATAGAAAGCATTGGCATTAACATTGACTGGTTCTGTACTGTTAACCGTTATTTTCTTAAGGTTTGGACAGCCATAGTATTTGTAAGTTGTTTTATATCAGATACCTACATATTAAACGGTAGAAAAGTGATGACGCAGATTCTCTATAGATTGAAAAAGTTGTAGATTTAACGTTTTTAACTTTCTATAACGAAGTGCGGATCCAACAAGCAAGTGCATATTTCAACAAGTTAATAAAGACGACTCAATTAGAATTGATCTAATGAGTTCATTTCCTATTTTTGATAGATTATCAGTGTCATTCCCTATATACCTTGTTAAGCGCTTTATTGGTCTCATTTAAATACAGGTGGTGCCACCATTTGAACTTATCCAGTCAAATGATGGCCCCCAATTATGGTATTACCTTCACAGCTATTCCATGCTGCTAACAACCTGATTGGCTATCTGCTGCATGCCTTTAACGGACGGATGACCAGAGACTTTGTCGATGTTCTTCAGTTCGATGAGTTGGATACCATAGCGGTTGCAGAGGGTTCTGACGGAAGTATTGATGTCATCCTTGAGGATGTCGTTGAGGATGAAGTAGATGTCGGAACTGGCATAGTGCTCCTTCATCCACTGCAGCATACGCGCCAGGGCGGGACGGAACTGCCAGAGGTCGGCAGGCTGGATGTCGTCGCCATACTTGTATTCGCCCATCGGTGAACCGGCCCAGTTGTCGTTGGTGGCACCGAAGATGAAGATGACATCGGGGTTGCCCAGATTTTCCATGCGGGTCACGAACGAACGGTTAGAGTAGTCGTCGCCGTTATAGCCGGTATGACAGATGGTGGTGCCGCTGAAGGAGTTGTTCTTCAGCAGTTTCCAGCCCTTGCGCTCGAAGACCTGATGCCACCACGTCTGGCGGACGTTGCTCACGTCGGTCTGACTGGCATCGTGCTGTTTGTAGTACCAGATGGCATTGGTGTCCGGAGTCAGCCAGCCTTCATACGTGGAGTACGAGTCGCCCAGGATGGAGACCGTCTTCATCCGTTTGCCCTGCTCGCTCAGCACGATGCCGCCGTTGGGCTGGATAGTGACCTTGGCGCGGCCCTGCTTATCGACCTTCAGCGTGGTCTTGGTGGACTGTCTCTGCTTGTCGTCCACAAGGAAATCCAGCGTCTTGCCTGCCAGCATGGGTAGGTCGAGCGTCAATTTCAACGGCTCCTTCAGGGCGTTCAGACCGCCGATGTACCACTGGTCACCGTGGCGACGGGCCAGCACCACGTACTTGCCAGGAAAGCCGTCGATGAAGCGGGTCTCGGTCCACGTGGAGGGCAGTGAGCGCAGGAAGTCGAGTTCAAACTGCGGCACCTCCGTGAGGTTGTTCGGACAGAGGGCGGCACACTGTATGGCGCTCTGGTTGGTGATGCCCGACGCCAGTTCGAAGATGTCGGTGGTCTTGCGCGTGTGACGGCTCTTGTTGTCGCGGCTCAGGTGGCGGTTCAGGATGACGCCGCCCCAGTCCATCGTGGCCACGGCATTACGGCAGAAGGGGTGCATGCAGAGGTCGAAGGCCTCCCGCTCGGCATCAGGTTCGGTGAAATAGACGTTCTCGCTGGCCATCACCGCCTCGCTCGACACGTAGTTGGGGTACATACGCTCCCAGCCGCGCGGCAGGGTGCAACCGTGGAAGATGACCTGCAGACCATAGCGGTTGGCATCGCTGAGGATGTCCTCATAGAGTTGCATCGTCTCCTGCTTGTCGCCACCGAAGAAATCGACCTTGATGCCCTTCACGCCGATACTCTTCAGCCACTTCATCTCGCGCTCACGGGCGATGGCCGTATTCATGCAGTTGCGCGGCGTCTGTGGTGCATCGTTCCAGAAGCCGTTGCTGCTATACCACAGCAGCAGTTCAACACCCTTCTGGTTGGCGTAGCGCACAAGTTCGGGCATACGGTCGCGGCCTATCTGCGTGTCCCACCAGTTGTCCACGAGGCAGTATTCAAAGCCCAGCGTGGCGGCGAGGTCAATGAACTGCACCTGGTCGTCCCAGTTGACTGACTCATCCTGCCAGACCAGCCAACTCCACGTATAGCGGCCGGGCTTGTAGTCGGTGCTCGCCTCGAAGCGCGGCTCCACGAGGTCGTAGGCCGTAGTCGATTCCACGAGGGTCTTCAGCGGACCGACGGTGATGGTGCGCCACGGTGTGGTAAACGGCAACTGACAGCCAACGAAGGCTGAGCCGAAACCGCCGTTCTCCTGCTCGTCGGGGAAGGCGATGGTGTAGCCCTTGCCCGCCTCATAGTCGGAGAGGTGCGTGCCACAGTAGGCTCCCGTCGTACCTGTCTCGCTGACGAGCACCCATCTGTCGCCCTGACGGAACATACAGGGGAACGAGTAGCCGTGGTCGAACTGCGACTTCGCCGTCATCGGTGCGTCGGGCGTATAGATTTCCTCATAACTCGGTCGTGCGTGTGCCCAGAGGATGCCCGGCGCAGCCATCGGACAGAGGTAGGTCGTGGTATTGTCTGGGAAGTTAAAACTGCTGGCCTCGCCGTATATCAGCGTCCTGTTCAGGTCAGCCTCGCGCTTCGGATGCTCCACCGCGATGCTGTAGCGGAAGGCCACGTCATTGTTCGACACGCGGAACGTCACCTGTAGTACCTGCTTCTCCTCATTCTTCAGCGTCGCTGTCAACTCATTGGCCACGTAGTCGCTGTGTCCGGCCTTCGTCTTCTGCATGTCGTAGTGTGCCTCCACGCGACGCTCCTTCGTGTCTGTCAGCGTCAGCCCCTGCGACAGGTCACCGATGCTCGCCCGCAGTCCCAGTGCCGACTCACGAAGCACGGTCTGTCCGTCCATCGTGACACCATACGTCAGCCGTCCGTCGTTGTTGCTCACCGTCACCACCAGCGCCCCATTTGGCGAATTCACGGTGACATCCTTGGCCTGGCCGCATGTAGCGATTGCCAGTATCATCAAAAGAAAGTACTTTCTCATCTTATATTATTGTACGGAATGATAGTTGAAGGAATAGAAATCGGCCTGGGGCTTGGAGGTGTCGGTAGTCGACTGGCAGAAGAGGGCGAGGATGATGCCCGTGAAGCCGCCGGCGGTCTCGCTGCTCAGGTAGCGGGTGTCGGCCACGCCTGCCTCGGTGAAGGACTTGCCATCCTCAGAATAGGAGAAGCGGTAGTGTTCACGGCTGCCGGTGACACGCAGGTAGGGCTTGCTGCCCTTCAGCGGAATTTCCTTCGCCACGTGGTGGATGCTGTTCAGCCAATACTCCACGACAAGCGTGTTCTTTCCATCAGCCTCACGGCGCAGAGCGATCTCGTAGTGGGCAAAGAGATCCATGAAGACGCTCAGTCCCGCCATGTCGCCCACGCTCGCCTCGGAGAGTTTCAGTTGCGTGGTGGCCTCAAAGTCGATGTGCTGTTGGCGACGGCCAATGAATGTGGGCAGGTCTTTGCTGTTCAGTGTGGCCGAGGTGCCGGTCAATTGCAAGGCGTTGGAGGTCAACTTATAATTCTCCATGAGCGGATTACGCAGATAGACCCATTCGTAGCCAAGCGGCTGCTTGTTGCTGAAGCGGACATTGGTGGTGAAGTCTCTTTGCTTATCGACTTTGACAGGCAGATTGACCGTCATATCAGGGTCAATGCCGCCGTTACCGTTCACCACGGGCCATGAGTTCGTCTCCCAACTGACAGGTGCCAGATATGTCTCGCGACCAGTGAGGTGGTGCTCCCCCGTCTGTGGTCGAAATGCCAGACACACCAGCCACCAAGAGCCATCGGGAGCATCCACGAGGTCAGCATGCCCCGTGCCCTGAATGGGGCTGGTCTGCTTCAGTTGTCCGCTGTGCGTCATGATGGGGTTGGCAGGATTGGCCGTATAGGGGCCGTCGATGCTGCGTGAGCGAGCCATCGTGAGCATATGGTCGTAGCCTGTGCCACCCTCCGAGATGAGCAGGTAATAGTAGCCGTCCTTCTTGTAGAGGTGAGGTCCTTCGGGATAGCGCCCGCCCGTGCCGTTCCAGATGCGGCGCGAGGGCTTTAGTGTTTTGCCCGTCTTGGGGTCAATCTCGCAGAGCCAGATGCCGTCGTCGGGATTGCTCACCATGTAGCAGTGGCCGTCCTCAAAGTAGAGCGACGGGTCGATGCCGCCCTGTTCCAACCATACGGGGTCGGACCACTCGCCTCGGGGATTGTCCGTATAGACGAGAAAATTGCCACCGCCGGTGGTGTTGGTGGTTATCATGTAGAACGTGCCGTCGTTGTAGCGGATGGTAGGGGCATAGATGCCGCCCCATGAGAGGGCTCCGCTCAGGTTCACCTGACTCTCGCGCGTCAGGCAGTGGCCTATCTGTTCCCAGTTCACGAGGTCACGGCTGTGCCACAGGGGAACGCCGGGGAAGTAGTCGAAGGTGCTGTTCACCAGATAGTAGTCGCTATCGACACGGCAGATACTCGGGTCGGGATAGAAGCCCGGAATGACGGGGTTGCGGTAGTGGTCAGTCGCATTAGCACTCCCCCAGGAGAGTGCTAATGCAAAGAGGATGATGTATTTTCTCATACGCGCTA